>UPTG01001126.1_pt1 | contig 20135 bp, 14 predicted proteins | sample 2160121 | NCBI WGS metagenome assembly UPTG01 (sample SAMN06266255, study PRJEB28933) | marine metagenome | isolation source: Columbia River Estuary | place: USA:Columbia River Estuary, USA | collected 2014-07-27
TGCTCTTCAGACCACTTGTGGCTCGGTGTGTACCTTGTTGGATAGAACTCCATCCCTCTTCTTCTTCCAGCAAATGCACCAACTGCAACAGGAGAGTATGGCGGTCTGAAAATGGTTGTTCCAGTCTCCTCCATAGTCTGACCCATGTTCTCAGCCATGATACCAATACCTAAAACGTTAGCGGTTTTGCCTTGGTCCGTTGCCATGCCTAGCGTTGTGTAGCGCTTGACGTGCTCAACCGACTTAAATCCTTCTTGGTTCGCTAAGCGAACATCTTTCGCGGTGACATCATTCTGGAAGTCAACCCAAGCGCGATTTTTGCCACTTTCAACGCCCCAGTTAGCGACGACATTGTAGGCAACCGCTGGCGTTGATGCAGCCTTAAGGTCTGCAGATTTGTAGCCTAATTCTAAGGCAACACTCGAACCTAAATCGTGACCCTCTTTCATTGCATCAGAGAGAACCATGGTTCCTTTTGCTCTTCCCGCAACGCTCATCCCAGGAGGCGTCGCCTCATCTGGAATAAAAGAGGCAATCTCTTCATTCCATTTCGGAATACCTCTGTGGTGACAGGTTAAATGTAGGTTTGGATTCCAGCCGCCCGAAACAGCTAGTGAGTCGGTATCAAGGGTCTTGCCATTTGAAAGCGTAATAGACTTCAGTGCCCTTCTGCCTTTGGTATCGACAACATCGGTACCCATAAAGATTTCAGCACCTTGAATCGGCATCACTGGGCTGATAGAGCGCGAATCAATGACCGCAACAATATTAACGCCCTTAGACCTTAAATCTTTGGCTGTTTGCCAGCCATCATCATTGTTAGTGTAGACCGTGACTTTATTGCCCGTTGCAACCGCAAATCGATTCATGTAAGCCCTTACCGCGCCAGCAAGCATAATGCCTGGGCGATCATTGTTTCCAAAGGCGATTGAGCGCTCAATGGCGCCCGCACATAGAATTGATTTTTTCGCATAAATTCGCCAGTTGACCTGTCTCGGTTTATTGCTATCCGCTCTAGACTCTGACGATCTGTTTTCTAGTGCACCGTATATTCCGTGGTCGTAGACACCAAAGATGGTCGTATCTGACATCAAGGTGACGTTATCCATCGCGCTGAGTTTTTCAACGGCGCTTTTTGCCCACTCGCTACCTTTGATATTATCAATCTTAGCTGTTTCAGTATTTAAGCGGCCTCCCATCAGGAAGTCCTCATCAGCCAGTATCACTTTAGCGCCTGAGCTTGCAGCTGTTAGTGCAGCAGACAGGCCAGTTGCGCCGGCTCCAATAATTAATATATCGCAGTAACGAAACCCTTTGTCATAGGTGTCAGGATCAGGGTCTTTAGAAAGCGTTCCGAGACCGGCAGAATTGCGAATGGCTGGCTCATAGATCTTTTCCCAAAAAGCCTTAGGCCACATAAATGTCTTGTAGTAGAAGCCTGCTCCTAGTAGCGGGGATAAAAAGTCAGTGATCGCCATTAAATCGAAACCGAGAGGTCCTCTATGATTTTGGCTATTCGCCTCTAAACCGTTATAAAGCTGAGTCACAGTTGCGCGCGTGTTGGGCTCCTTGTGAGCACCGCTTCCGATCTCCATGATTGCGTTTGGCTCTTCTGAGCCAACTGTCACGATTCCGCGAGGACGGTGGTACTTAAAGGACCTTCCAACCAAGTGCTTGTTGTTGGCAAGGAGTGCTGATGCAAGAGTGTCTCCCTCGTAGCCTCTTAAGATTTGACCGTTAAAGGTAAAGGTTAGCGTTTTCTTTTGGTCTATGAGACCGCCGTCTTGTCTATGTGTTTGACTCATTTTCCGCGTCCCATTGATCTTGAGACATCTTGAGCAAGCTCAACCTTTGTGATCTCATGTGATAAAGTGTTCCTAGTTACAACCAGCCAAGACTGATCGCCCTGCTCGTGATACCAAAGCTCTTGATGATCACCAGCGATATTTTCTCTGATGTACTGATACTGATAGAAGTCCTCAGCTGAGGCTTCGTCTTCCCAATTAGTAGGTCTATTAATGAGGTCAGTCGACCCCAGGTAGACAAATTCTTCTGAATCTCGAGGACCTAGTAATGGATGATTAATGATCATTTTACGTCCTCCTTAGTGTAAGTTTGGTTGAGCGCCAACGCCCTTCTCATCAATAATAGCGCCGCGCCTAAATCGATCCAGTTTGTAAGCTGTAGCAACCTCATGTGACTCACTCGTTGCCAATAAATGGGCATAACAGAATCCGCTCGCAGGAGTCGCCTTAAAGCCGCCGTAACACCAGCCACCATTAAAGAACAACTCTTCAACCTCTGTGTTGTCAATGAATGGAGATCCGTCCATAGACATGTCCATGATTCCGCCCCACATTCTAAGAAGCCTGGCTCGACCAATCGATGGCATAATCGCCATACCGCCAGAGCAGACATCCTCAACAACCGGTAAGTTTCCTCTCTGCGCATAGGTGTTGTAGCCATCTATATCGCCGCCGAATACAAGGCCTCCCTTGTCAGACTGAGAGCAGTAGAAGTGACCTGCACCAAAAGTAATGACGTTATCCATAACTGGCTTCAAGCCCTCAGTTACAAAAGCCTGGAGAACATGGCTTTCAATCGGCAATTTAATGCCTGCTTTTGCCATTACTCTTCCAGATGAGCCTGCCACACAAACGCCAACTCTGCCAGATTTAATGTCTCCTTTAGTCGTCTTAACACCTAAACACTTTCCGTTCTCAATATTAAAGCCGGTGACCTCACAGTTCTGAATAATATCAACGCCAAGGTCGCTCGCCCCTCTCGCGTATCCCCATGCAACCGCGTCATGCCTTACTGTTCCGCCGCGAGGCTGAGCAAGCGCTGCTTTAATTGGGAATCTAGGGTTATCCATATCTAAGAATGGGTATCTCTCTTTAACTTCTTTCGCTTCAATAAATTCACAGCCCGCGTCTGCAAAAAGCATCGCGTTGCCCCTCCTAATGAAAGCGTCTCTCTGAGCATCAGAGTGAATAAGGTTCATGATTCCGCGTTGAGAGACCATCGCGTTGTAGTTCAAGTCTTGCTCTAGGTTTTCCCAGAGCTGCATTGACAATTCATAAAAGGGTTCGTTACCTGGAAGCAAATAATTTGAACGAATAATGGTTGTATTTCTACCGACATTACCACCACCAATCCAGCCTTTTTCAATGACAGCTACGTTAGTTATTCCGTGATTTTTTGCAAGATAATAGGCAGTCGCTAATCCATGGCCACCTCCGCCAACAATAACAACGTCATAGCCGTCAGCCTTTGGTTCAGCATCTCGCCAGGTCGGCTCCCAGCCTTTATGACCCGTTAATGCTTCTTTTAATACCTTAAAGGCAGAATATTTTGTCTTGCTCACAGTTTAACTCCAAGGATAAGGACTATTCGATACTGGGTGAAGTTTACCTTCTTTGAAGCGGCTAAATCTAAATGGTTCTAGAAGCTCTTGTTTTTCTCCTAATAGCTCTTCAGCAACTAGACATCCAACGCCCAACATCTTGTAACCATGATTACTGTCCGCAATGATTGTGACGTTATTATTAAAGGTATCAATAACTGGGAAACTGTCTGGCGTAAAGCATCCAATGCCGCCTGAAGGCTCCTTATGATAGTGAGGCATCATGCCTTCAAATCTTTTATGACAATGAGCAAGAGCTGAGACCCACATTTCAGGGAAGTCTTTACTAGCAGTAAACTCTTTGCTTTCAGGTCCATAAGGATCAATCGCAACCTCATTAACAGGCGTATCAACAGTGTACGGTGATGCGCCGCCTTGTATACCACCAAAGCCCCAGTCAGGCTTGTAGTAGATACCCCAGAGTTGATCTGTAATCAATGAGCCGTCAACCGTTGAATATAAAGGTGCATCTGTATCAACGTGAAGAACGGGTGGAATCTTTCCATCGTTCGTCGTTAATGTCTCTGGTGGAATCTCTAAAACGCCTTCTTCTAACTGCCAAAAGCGCCACATGTCGATGTTTTCGTGAAGATCTCCATTTAAATCTTTCAGCTCGATTTGAGAAGGAAGGCCAATCATGTTCCAGAAATCACGGACCCATGGCCCAGCGCCTACGATTAAGTTATCGCACTGAATGGTTCCTTTGTCAGTATTGACAGCAGTAACGCTTTGCCCTGCCCCCTCTGTTTCAAAACCTGTAATTTCAGTGTTAAGGACAACAGTGACTCCAAGGTCTAAAACTTTCTTCGAGAGTCCTTCCATTGCTTTAACGTTGTTCGCATAGCCGCCCGGCTTTTCATGAAGAACTGAAGTAATGCCTTCAGCTTGCCAGTCATCAAAAAGATTAAGCATATAGTCTCGTGACTCTTCTTCGCCTTCGATAAAGACGCTTTCATATCCAATTGCAGCTTGCTCAGTGTGAATCTGTCTGACGTCATCTCTCATTTTTTCGCATGAGATTTGCATGTAACCATTTGCATGATAACTAAAAGCCTCAGGATCGCTTTCCCAAATGCTGACTGAGTGAGCCATCAATTTGCGCATTGCAGGTTGAAAGTAATTATTTCTAACTACGCCACATGCAATACCCGTTGCACCAGCGGCTACTCTATCTGCTTTATCAATGATAACAATGCGACCATCAATACTTTCTCCCTTCTCAGTTAAGCGTTCAGCTAGCCTCCATGCTGTTGATAATCCGTGAATTCCTGCACCAGCAATGACGTATTCGGCTTGACTTGGTAAAGACATATTTAATCTCCTTAAGATGATTTATTTAAAGTATAAAAAGTAACCCCTTTTTCGTTATCATTATTATCAATAAATTGAAAGTAGTTAATGGTTAAAAAATTCAAATCGAAGTGAAAATAATTCTAATACCCTATAAAAAAAGATAATATACTTTCTCACATACATTTCAAGGGGATCTGTTATTTTGTTATTATTAACAAAAGCCTTATAAATAAAGCCTTTTCTATACCTATTGACTTCGGTTAATTATAGTAAATATTAATGGTTAAAATGGATTAAAAGGCTCAATTTGAACATAAAATTTAAAAACTAAGTATACTTGGATTCAACATTTAGGAAAAAACAATGTCTCGTAGATACTATAAATTACCACCGCTCACATCACTAGCAACATTTGAAACCGCTGCACGTCACAGAAGTTTTAAAGGTGCCGCTGAAGAACTGGGCGTCACCCCAGGTGCGGTCAGTCATCAAATTAAGTTTCTTGAAACTGAGCTGGGTCTTTCCTTATTTGACAGAAAACATCACGGTAATAATTTAACGGATCACGGTGAATCTTTATTTGCTGTGCTTCAGAGCAGCTTCACTGCTGTATCCTCAACACTTGCAAACCTGAGGCGTTCTGCAAGTGACAAAGAGGTCATTATTAGCGCAACCACAGCAGTATCATTCTTATGGTTGCCACCGAGATTGGCTGAGTTTTGGAAGCAGCATCCTGAAATTCCTGTCAATCAGCATGTCACTGACAACCCTGACTCTCAGGGCGTAGCTGTTGATCTTAAGATTTGTTATGGCTTTGTTGAAAATGAGTCGACTCAAAAACATACCCTTTTTCAGGATGACTTGGTGCCAGTTTGTAGCCCTAGTTATGCTAAAGAGTTTCCAAACCCTTCAATAGAAGATTTGGCTCAAGCTCCTCTTATTCATCTCAGAGCGAAAGACAAGAACTGGTCGAACTGGTTTTCATGGTTCAGTGCTCTTGGATACAAAGGAAAAATATCCCCTGGAATTCACGTCAATAACTATATGATTGGCCTTCAGGCAGCTTCTGACGGCATGGGTATTGCGTTGGGCTGGAAGCATCTCTGTAAGCCTAAAATAGATAGCGGAGAGTTAGTGATTCTTGGAGACAATTCAATCCCAGCACCTTCAGCTATTTATATCATGAGTGAGAAGGAAGAGCTTCTTCCTGATAACGTAAAAGTGCTGAGAGATTTCCTCATTTCTAAATCTAAAATTTAAAAGTCTACTTCTTGAAAAATATTCAATTTTTTAATTGAATTTTATTGTCTTTCATTTAATCTAAGCGATAGTATCATATCGTTTTTTAGTTAATTTTTTATAGTGTCTTCCATTCCACTTAGCAACTTAGATTCAGTTCTCACTTCAACCGATAAGGCGAAGGGCCTTCCTAACGAGCATTACGTCAGCGAGGCAGTTTTTGAGGAAGAAAAGAAAGCCATTCTTTTTGACAACTGGTCAGCCATTGGAACGGGTAAAGATATACCTAATATAGGTGATGTCAAACCAATCCATTTTGTTGGCATGCCGCTCATCATGGTTCGTGATGAAAACAATCGGATCAATGTCTTTCAAAATACGTGTCGACACAGGGGAATGATACTCATTGAAGAGCCTAGCAACATTAGCGGCGTAATTCGCTGCCCCTATCACAGCTGGTGCTATAACCTTGAAGGTGAGCTATGTGCAACTCCAATGGTGGGAGGCACTGATTCCAATTCACATGAATCCATCAATAATCAAGAACTGGGCTTATTTGAAATAAGATCTAACGTCTGGCAAGACATTATTTTTGTCAATATTTCAGGAACAGCACCTTCGTTCAATGATTACGCCTCCAAGGTCATTGAAAGATGGTCTGAATTTGAAAAGCCAATTTATCATGGCGGTGAAAAATCGTCTTTCTCACTGACCTTAGAGACGAACTGGAAGCTTGCCGTTGAAAACTACTGTGAGAGCTACCATTTGCCATGGGTACACCCTGAGCTCAACGTCACATCAAGTATTGAAGATCACTACCATATCGAAGAAATAGGCGCTTTCTCAGGACAAGGCTCCCACGTCTACAATCAAATTAAAAATGAAGATGGAAAAGTGTTCCCAGATTTTGATGGACTCTCAAACAAATGGGATAAGACGAGTGAATACATTGCTTTGTATCCGAACGTCCTTTTAGGGGTTCACAGAGACCACTTTTTTTCCATCATTATTGAGCCGATTGCGACCAACAAGACAATCGAGCATATCTCTCTTTACTACTCAAAGAATCCTTCGGAGATGCCGCAGTTAAATACCCTGATCGATGAGAATGCCTCATTCTGGAAGACTGTATTTCAGGAAGATATTGGCGTTGTTGAAGGCATGCAGCGCGGCAGGAATGGCCTTATGTTTGATGGTGGTAAGTTCTCACCCGTTATGGATAGTGCAACCCACTGCTTTCATCGCTGGATCGCGCAAACCCTTAAAGACTTTAGATCTGAATTATAGCTTGGCTTGGTAGGCCGTTAAAGTATTCTCAAGAAGAACCGCAATCGTCATCGGTCCAACGCCTCCAGGAACTGGAGAGATAGCTGAGACAACATCCTTGACGTCATCAAAATCAACGTCTCCCGTCATCGACCCATCCTCAAGTCGATTGATGCCAACATCAATAATGACCGCACCCTCTTTGACCCATTCACTGTTAACAAGGTTAGCAACGCCGGCTGCTGCGACAATAATGTCCGCTGACTTCGTTTTTTGTTTAATGTCCTTGGTTTCTTTATGGCACACCTGGACAGTCGCTCCCGCATTAAGGAACTCCATCGCCATCGGCCTTCCAACGATATTGGATGCACCAATAATGACGCAGTCTTTGCCTCTCAGATCGCACTTGATAGAGTCTAGCATTTTAATAACGCCCTTAGGCGTACAAGGACTAATAAAAGGTTTATTTAAACTGAGCTTACCAACATTTTCACTGCTGAATCCGTCTACATCCTTTTCAGGAATAATAGCCTCAATAATCTCGTTGGCATCAATGTGAGAAGGCAAAGGAAGTTGCACCAAAATACCATCAATGTTATTATTTTCATTCAGCCTTTGAACTTCTGACAACAGCTCCTCTTGAGTAATGTTTGCTGATTTATGGATTTGATCGGAATAAAAACCAACCTCAACACATGCTCTCGATTTATTTCTAACATAGACTTGTGAAGCTTGATCATCGCCCACGAGTAAAACCGCCAAACCAGGAGGTCTTGAGTACTGCTTCACTTCGTTAGCAATATTTTTTCTGAGATTTTCAGCAAGTGTCTTGCCATCAATAATCTTCATTTGTTGCGCCCCTAATTAAAAAATCTATGGGTAGACATTATCAACAGAATGATTCATGAAATTGGTAATTAATTTCACTTAGATTTGAATTTAAAAGGGCTCTAATAGAAAATGGATAGAAGCTAGTCTATACCCAGTAGCTTCCTTCTCTTCGTTGCCCAGGTCTGAATGAGATGATCAACTGCAAGCCCAATAAAAGCAACACAAAGACCGAGTAGTAATCCGTTTCCAATGCCTTGTCTGTCAGACAAAGCCTTAAGAATGAATTGTCCTAAGTCATCTGTACCAATCATTGCACCAATAATCACCATAAATAGGGCAAAAATAACCGTTTGATTGAGTCCTAGCATAATATGAGGAAAAGCCAAAGGGAGCTCGATTTTGAGCCATCTTTGCATACGATTAACGCCAGACATAGAGCCGGCATCCTGCAATGCATCAGGAACACTATTAAGGCCCTCAACGGTGTACCTTGTCGCAGGAATCGTTGCATAGACAATCACTGCAATCAAAACTGAGGTATCGGTTACTCCAAACAGCATGATCACTGGAATTAAATAGATAAAAGATGGGAACGTTTGAAAAGTGTCACAAACCAGCAGAATGATCTTACTTGCCATTTTACTTCTCGCGCACAGAGTGCCCACAGTAATTCCAATGATGCCAGACACGATAACGCCAAAGCTAGCCATATAAGCTGTAATGAGAGCCCTTTCCCACCACTGTAATAGAGCGATAACAAGTAAAAAGCCACCCACTATCAGTGCAGACCTGATTCCACCAATGATATAACCAACTCCCATGACAAGTGTAAAGGTTGCTATAACAGGCATTGAAAGGTAAGCCGTCTTCATCGGAATGAGGACATCCTGAATTAACCAAGTATTAAACCCCTGCAATGAGAAGAAAAAAGTATCCCATATCCAGTCAACACCAGACTGCCAGAATAGTTGAGATGTGTAGCCCTTATTGTGAGGAATCATATATAGATAATTGATTCCATCCTTAAACAAAAAAGTTCCAAGAATTGCCAGCAAACTTCCAACGACAAGAATGACAGCAAAAGATACCGCATACTTATGCCTTTCAATAAAAGGCAGGTCGGCAAAGTAGTCAGTCTGCTTATTAGCCCAGGCCAAAGAGAGTTTATCTAAAAAAACCGCAATAAGAACAATACAAATACCAAGCTCTAGTGCTTGCCCTATTTTCAATTGATTTAGAGCAAGAAGTAGATTAAAACCTAAACCTTTTGCTCCAATGAATGACGCAATGACCGCCATCGCCAAGCACTGCATGATGACCTGGTTGACGCCAATTAAAATATCTCTTCTAGCTGTAGGAATTAAAACTTTAGACATTAGTTGGTAGTTATTACAGCCGCTCATCATCCCCGCATCGAGCACTTCAGGAGAAACCTTTTTTAAACCCAGAAGTGTCAGCCTAATCATCGGAGGGGTTGCAAATATAATCGTTGCTATAGCGCCAGCATGATCACCCACACCAAAGAACACCATCACAGGAACAAGGTAAGAGAAATGAGGCATAGTTTGAGCAACGTTTAACAGAGGCATTAAAACTGTTTCAGTAGTTTTACTCTTATAGGCCCAAACACCAAAACCAAGTCCCAAGATAAATGAAACTGGGGCAGCAACGAGAACAAATGAGAGTGTTTCCATTGAAGGCTCCCACTGACCAAAAACACTGATATATATAGTAGAAAAGGCAGCCAATATTGCCAAACCTCTTCCACTTAAATAATAGCCAATCATAATGGCTGAAGCAGAAACAACAGTCCAAGGAAGTGCTGGCCAAACTGCCCATTCATTCGCATCAGACCAGTCCCAGCTTGTAAAGGCAACAATGGTTTTAATTCCGCCTAATAGAATCTCACGAATAAACTCAATAGCAAAGAGAATAGACCGAGAAAAGCCTCTAGTGATCTCCTTAATCATTGCAGAATCGTCATAATCTTCAATCTCTGGATCATAAATTTCAACCGGCCACCATTCATACATGACGAATTCAGCAGAGTCATTAATGATTTGGTTCATTGACCAAAAGCTACTTGTCGTAATGTCCCCAAAAAACCAGTTCATAAGGGTTGGTAGAATCAGAAAGCCAACAATGACTCCAGCTGGTATATATACAAAAAGCTTTGTCCAGTTCTCCTTGAACCAGTCAATTGGTAAATCTCTCGTTATTTTAGTAGTTGTAAAATAGTTTCTAAAGAGGAGACCTAGAATAGTTACAAGGGCGATCAGTTTGAACAGAATTGAAGTATTAGTGACTGGATTAAAAAAGTTTAATTCGGGAAGCCTAATAAGCTGAGGGGGTAGCTGACCACTTAGGATCATTCTAAATGAATCTGAAAAACTGGCTATTGCATCGATTTCTCCAGAATTTACTTTATTTGCAAAACCATCCCGAAGCAAAATAATGTCCTTATATTCTCCTGTCATTGACATCAGAATAAAAAATACAATTAAAACGATACCAAATTGCACAAGTTTTGGATTGTTTTTTAAATAGTCCATCATTTCATTTAATATTTGAAATCTCGTTTAACTTGATCGGTCACCAAAAAGAACATGAATAATAGTTGAGCAATTTAAAACGCCGACAACTTTATTATTCTCATCTAAAACAGCTACCGGCTTTTGCTCACTTAAAACCGCCTCAGCAACAGTCTCAATAATTGCATCTTTTGAAACTTGAAGTTTACTTAACTCCTCATCAGCGCTGCCAACAGGATCCATCACAGATTCAATTTTTAACACCTTTTCCCTAGGCACTTCTTCAGTGAACTTTCGAACATACTCGGTTGCAGGATTTAAAACGATGTTAGCCGGGGTATCTAACTGCTCAATAATCCCATCTTTCATAATGGCGATACGATCAGCAAGACGCAGCGCCTCATCAAAATCGTGAGTGACAAACAAAATGGTTTTATTAAGGACGCCTTGAAGCCTTAAAAACTCATCCTGCATCTCTTTTCTAATGAGAGGATCTAGCGCCGAAAAAGGCTCATCTAGAAACCAAATGTCAGGCTCAACAGCCAAAGACCTTGCGATACCGACTCTTTGTTGCTGGCCCCCTGATAGCTCTCTAGGAAAGTAGTTTTCACGGCCTGTAAGGCCAACTAGCTCAACCATTTCCATTGCTCTTTTCATACTATCAGAAGTACTGTTACCTTTCACTTGGAGTGGAAAGGCAATATTTTCTAAAACTGTTTTGTGAGGCAATAAAGCAAAACTTTGGAAGACCATTCCCATTTTGTTTCTTCTCAGCTCGATAAGCTCTTTTGAGTTCAATGAAAGAAGATCTTCTCCATCAATATATATCTTTCCTGCTGTTGTATCAGTGAGCCTGGATATACATCTTAGTAGCGTTGATTTACCTGAACCTGAAAGACCCATTACAACCAGCATCTCACCTCGCTGAACCTCAAAAGAGGCGCTATTAACACCAACTACACAACCAGCATCCTGGAATTCTTGAGCATCAACTTGACCATTAGCCTCTTGGAGTAATTTTTTTGCGTTTTCACCAAATATTTTATAGACTGAGTCACACTTAATAACGGGGTGACTAGATGGACTTATTGTTGTATCTGATGACATATGAGTTTCCAAATTAACTTTATAGTTAAAGTATACAAAAAAATATCACCTTACTTAATGTTATTAGATAAGAATATTAGTATTAAGTAAAGGGCATAATAAATCTCCCCTAGCTGAGTAAGCCCAGGGGAGAGATTTAAAACATTTATAAACTTCTTAATAAATTAAGAAGACTAAGCTATATAAGCCTTATTTAAATGCTGATACAACATCCTGATTATCGGCAAGCCATGCAGCTGCAGCGTCTTGATGGCTCATGCCATCAACGTCAACAAGTGCGGCCATTTGACCAATATGAGTTGTTGAGAAAGACATCTTTGTGAACGCTGTGTAAGCATCTGGATGTGTCTTAGGGAACTTATAGTTAGCTGCTTTTTTCAACCAACCTTTTGGAGATCCACAAGCACCATCACCACCATCAACGACTCTACATCCATCATAGTACTCAGGGAATTCAATGAATGCAAATCCATCAGCATCTGTAAAGTTTGGAGTCCAGTTAAAGACGATTGTTCCACGGCCTTCTTTCTTAGCAGCAGCTAAATCAGCCCATAGTGCATCTGCACCACCCGCAAACTTAACCATATAGTCATCGCCAAGACCTAGAGCAGCAATACGCTCTGGCATAAGGTTACCATGCCAACTTTGTGGTCCTTCTAACCAACGACCTTTACCACCTGAGTCAGCTGTAACAAAGACATCTTTACAGTCTTTAAGAGCTTCCCAGTTTGGAAGTCCTGGGCATAAGTTTTCATCTACAACCCATTGTGGGACACCCATTTCTTCAAGAGTCATCGCTTCATGGTTACCAGCATCGATAATTCCGCCTTTCTCCATTGCATTATAGAAAGATGCGCCAAACGCAGACTGCCATACTTCGTGTGAAATAGTGACGTCTCCATTACGAATCGCTTCATAAACTGCTTGAGAATCAGCTGGAACATATTCAACATTGTTACCCATGCTCTCAAAAATACCACCAATAACATAGGCCATTACCACTTGGCTTGACCAGTTATGTGTTGGTATAACGATTGGCTTTGAAGAGTCTGCAACAGCTTGACCTGAAACAGAAGCTAAAGACATCGTCAAAGCAGCTGCAGCTACTTTACTTGTAAATTTATTCATTTACTTCTCCTTTATAGTTACATTAAATACATTACATAAAGTATTTAATTTTTAAAAATGACTCATCCATCAAATACCGATAAAAAAAATCATACTCTCAACCTTAGGCATAATTACAAACCCAAGATTTTCTTTTGCCTGAAAATAACTACATTCTTACTCGAGTTTTTTCAGGATCATAAAATGGAAAGCGGACCACCTTTGCAGATAAACGCTTATGGTGTCCATCGAGCTTTCCTACTTCAACTTCATTGTCAATCTCTGACGCTGAAACTGAAATTCGACATAATGCAATGTTCTTTTTAAGTATCGGCGAACGTGTTGCACTTGTAATAATTCCAACTTGTTGTTTTCCAATATACACCCCATCACCATGGAGCGCAACTTCATTAGAATCTAATTCTAACCCAACAAGGACTCTTTGTGGTGAATTCTTACGAAGAATTAAAGATTCTTTTCCAGAAAAATCATCTTCTTTTGTCTTTAAGGGTACGGTGAAAGCTATGCCAGCTTCAAACGGGTCCGTCTGATCGCAAAACTCATAGCCAGCAAAGATTAATCCTGCTTCAATGCGAAGCATATCAAGTGCATTCAGTCCTAATGGACAGATACCAAACTCCTGACCCGCTTCTGCAATTGCATCCCAAACTGCCTCACAGTCCTTCGGGTGAGCAAAAACCTCATAACCTAATTCGCCCGAATAGCCCGTTCTTGAAACCATCACTGGAATACCAAACTCTCCGCCAATCCTTCCAATGGTAAATCGGAACCATTTAAGGTCTTCGATCGTCGTTTGTAATTTAGGTATCCAAATAATTTTAGAGAGTGTCTCGCGACTCTTAGGGCCCTGAACCGCAACATTATGAAGCTGGTCTGTTGAGGATTTCACCCTAACATCTAGTCCACGATCTTCAGCAATTTTTCTGAGATGCTTACCGCCATCATCAGAACCGCCAATCCATCGAAAGTTATTATCATCAAGACGGAATAGCGTTCCATCGTCAATCATGCAGCCGTTGTCATAGCACATAGCTGAATAAACAACCTGGCCAATTGCGAGTTTGCGAACATCTTTGGTGATCGCATATTGCATGAGAACCTCTGAGTCTTGGCCATAAATCTCAAACTTTCTGAGCGGAGCCAGATCAATCATGACTACCCCCTCTCTGGCTTGCCAGTATTCCTTAATAGCACCTAAATTGGTGTATTCGAGTGGCAGCCAATAGCCGTTATAGTTATCGAAGTTTTTGGTTAGTTTCGATGTGTTTTTATGAAAACCAGTTTCTTTTGTCATAGTCGGTATGGATTGTGGATCAGGCCTAAAGGCCGTTGCCGATGAAAAATTATTCGATTTATCGTAAATCCTGACATGTATATCAGTAGGATTCCAGCCATTAGAGGATGTTGTGTCGTCAGGACATGCTGAGGAAACACAGACCAAATCATCAACAGCCCTTAATAAAACGTAATCTCCTGGTCTTGACCATGAGACGTCTGAGCTGAGTGAGTGGCACTCTTCAATCGCTGTATTAAAAAAGAGATTGACGGCTGCCCAGTTTCTTCTTGGAGCTACGCCGAACTCCGCTAGAGATGAGTTAAAGTTATCAGTACAACTTATATGTCCAGGGAAGCCGCGATCTTCATAATATTTAGCATTACAGGCCAATCCAAATGTATCGTGCCTACACACTGTATCCTGAATGACCTCAACTAGAGGGACTGAGTTTTGATTATAAAATTTATCATGAGTTCCAGGTGCTGGATAACTCGCTAACATCTGTGAGCGAGTCACAGTTGGATCCAGGCAGAGTTCCAAGTTATTATTGAGGTCTTCCTCTATAAATGCCTGAAAATCTGAGCACTGTTGGCCCTCGACATCAATGATTTGAATGTACTCACCCGCCTTCACTTTATAGGCAACTGCAGAGCTATCTTTAACCCTAATCTCTTTTGTTGGTTTTGCTAATGGTTCAGGTAAACGCTCAGAAGGAATCGTTGGATTTGAACGAGAGACATTGATTAAAATTTCTGTAGGTGAATTTTGTTGATCGACTAGCATTGGACCGCCCTCTGCATCAAAGACGCACAAGAGGTCATTATTAGTATTAAAGGATTGTCGCGTATCTGCAGGACTGGACTCAGAAAAAAGCTCGGCAGCTTGAAACTCTTTTGATTTTATTTTCTTACCATTAAGGATTGCTTTCAGCATTTCAGAGCAATCACCTGAGGAGATTTTATTTGAATTATTTTTTGGCTTTGTGTTCCAGTTAAGGGAAGATAAAGCGGATGACTTTTTAGAATCAAATGCAAGAACGCTGCACTTTTGATCACCCTCAACGTCAACTATTTCAACTGAATCACCACTTTTTAAATCAATTGAGATTGCCTCACCACCAAGTATTTGGTAGGTTTCACAATCACCGTTATATCTAATATTTGAAACTCTCACTTACTAAAAACCCCACGTAATAATAATCGAGTATACATAGAATATAGAAAATCTCAATTTCAAAAATCTCATCAGGAGATGAAATAGATTCTATATCTCTATCAAAATTCTAGTTTATTCAGCACCTCAGGGGGTGAGGTGCCGATAAACTAAGGAGAGGAAAAAGAAACAAGGTCTCTTCATGCCTCCCCTTTTAAATCACTTACAGTAATTAGAACTTACGGTAAGCGTTATTGAGATCAACCATTGGATGGTTTTCAGACATTTGAAACTTAATCAAAAGTTCACGTGCAATCATGTCACGCTCTTGTTGATTATTTGGCAGTTTTATATTATCTGGAATCGTAACCCAACCATTAATATTTCTATCAAAAACAGCAGCCTGATCACCCTCATACCCCATGTGGATGTCCTCTAACCAGTTAAGATCTTTCCAGCCCATTTTGTCAATGTACTTCTGCAAAAAAGGTGTAATAAACTTTAGATCAGGGACAAGGTTAACATCATATCGATAGCCGATATGTTGACCAATCATTTGTTCGCGATCTGTATCTAAGCCGTCAGCTCCAACTACAAATTCTTCTTCTTTATTGCTCATAATTTCTCCTATCCTTAAAAGCGTGTCATATCAGGACGACCAACCGTGTGCTGTGATCCTGCAATAGGAACCTGTGCACAAGCTGAAGCCTCCATTGTCAAAGCAGCCAAATCTTCTGGCTCTAGAGAGTGTATGTTAGTCTTGCCACAAGCACGAGCCATCATTTGCGTTTCAATAGCTAGTGTATGAAGGAAGTTATAGACTCTTTCTGATGCTTCATCAGGGTCAAGACGCTTTCTAAGCTCTGGGTCTTGAGTCGCAACACCTACAGGACAGCGACCGGTATGACAGTGATAACACTCCCCAGCTTCAACACCCATTTCAGCAGGATAATCAGCTTCAGGAATATCTTTGTTACAATTAAGCGCCATAAGTGATGAGTGACCAATAGCAACTGCGTCAGCACCTAAAGCGACAGCTTTTGCAACGTCACCACCATTTCGAATTCCACCAGCATAAACGAGTGAAATTCTGCCAGTCATACCGACATCATCAATTGCATTTCGTGCTTGACGAATGGCAGCAATTCCTGGAACACCCGTTTCTTCTGTTGCAATATGTGGTCCAGCAGCAGTACCGCCTTCCATACCATCAATATAAATACTATCACAGCCAGTTTTAGCAGCCATACGAACGTCATCGTATACGCGTGCAGCACCTAGCTTTAATTGAATAGGGATCTGTCCATCTGTCGCTTCACGAATCTCTTCGATTTTAAGTGCCAAGTCATCTGGTCCTAGCCAGTCTGGATGCCTTGCTGGTGAGCGCTGATCGATACCAGCAGGTAAAGAACGCATCTCAGCAACTTGATCGGTTACTTTTTGACCCATCAAGTGGCCACCTAAGCCAACCTTGCAACCTTGTCCAATAAAGAACTCAACACTATCAGCAAGACGCAAATGTTGAGGGTTGAATCCATAGCGAGACTGGATACACTGATAAAACCACTTGCTTGAATAGCGCCTCTCATCTGGAATCATTCCACCTTCACCTGAACAAGTAGCAGTTCCAGCCATTGTTGCACCTCTTGCCAAAGCTGTTTTAGCTTCATAACTCAAAGCTCCAAAGCTCATACCAGTAATGTAGATTGGAATATCTAGCTCTAACGGTCTTGGAGCTTCTGGTCCAATAATTGTTTTAGTCAAACATTTCTCTCTATAACCCTCAATAACGAAACGAGTTAAAGTTCCTGGCATAAAAGTTAAGTCATCCCAAGTTGGAATCTTTTTAAATAAAGAGAAGCCTCTCATTCTGTATCGTCCCAAATCAGATTTGATATGAATATCGTCCATCACTGATTTAGGGAAGATAAAACTTTTTCCTAGTCTATGTTTTTGATCTGAATCACTCATAATATTTCCTTTAGTTTAATTTGTTAAAAGTACGATTAAAGAATTAGTTTCTTCTCATTAGGCTCTAAGCTAGCATAGTTCCATAACATTTTTCCTGAAACATACTTTTGCATTTTTTCAACTCCTCTAGGAGTCTTGATGCCATATATAGCTAATTTCTCTGTTAAGTAACGTAAGTCCAATTCCGTCATTTCACCCGGCACACAATCTACTCCAAGCTCCTCAACTTCACCGCCGACATAGATTGTGCCGTCATACATGGAATCCCCTAAGTTCATTCCAGCATCACCACAAATAATCATTCTGCCACGCTGCATCATAAAGCCTGAAAATGCACCAGTCCTACCTCCAACTATTATTGTTCCCCCTTTTTGGTCAATCCCAGTTCTTGCACCCACATCACCTTTACAAACTAAGTCACCACCACGAATAGCAGCGCCAAATGTAGAGCCAGCATTTCCATCAATCACAACTGTACCAGCCATCATGTTTTCAGCACATGACCAACCAACTCGACCTTCGATATGTACATTAGGTCCGTCAATCAAACCACAACCAAAATAGCCAAGGCTGTCTGTAAAAGTTAAATTAAGGCGATTCAATATACCGACACCGACACCGTGTCTTGACATCGGATTATCAACTGTAATATCGCCGATACCTTTTTCCATCAACTCTCGGATTTCACGATTAATTTCTCTTGGAGTCATGTCAAGAGCATCGATTGTTGCCGTTTTACTTGTATCAACTTCGTGTGAGTGGAAATAAGTTAAGTTTTCACTCTCATCAATTGAGAAAAATTTTTTCTGAGTTCTTCCTTTTAATTGCTCATCATGAAGACCCATCTCTTGGGCCGTTTCTTTTTTTAGTTCTGCCATACTTTTACCTCTCCGTGATATGGGTCAAATGTTTCAATACGATGATCGAACAAAGTTCTAATTGCAACTTCCTCTGAAGCTAGCGCGATCATATCGTCACTCTCATAAACAACCATTGGTTTTGCAGCCATAACATCTTTGGCCATACCAAGTTGATCTTTTGTAGCAACTAAATAAGTAAATACACCATCTAGATACTCAACAGAATCTTTCATCGCAGTCTCAAGGTCTGAACCTTGACTCATTCTATCTGCAATATAAACTGCAATCAGTTCAGAGTCGCAGTTAGAAGAAAAACGATGCCCTTTCAGTTCAAGCGCACGTCTGTTAGTCCAATAGTTCGTCAATTGTCCATTATGAACAACCGCAACATCACTAAATGGATAGGCCCAGTATGGGTGAGCAGAACGAATATCTACATCTGACTCAGTTGCCATTCTAGTATGACCAATTGCGTGCGTACCATTAAAATTATCAAGTCCGTACTGCTTTGATACAACTGAAGCATCCCCAAGATCTTTAATTAATTCAAGAGAATTGCCTATTGATAAAATTTCAACGCCTTCAATGTCTTCAACAAAATCAGCTAACTTTTTCATATCCCCTGAAAATTCAATCTCGTAACGATGAGAATATTCAGTTGCGCTATCTTTTTTTACGACTTTTGCGCCAAGATCTTTAAGACGAGAATTAACTAACTCAACTCTCCTCTCAATTTCAGCGTGGATATCAAAACTACCTTCAAGGTCAGCTCCTTCAGCAACCTTAAATCTTACTACCTGATTGCCATTATCTTCTCCATACACAGCATATCCAGTTGAATCTGGACCCCTATGTTTTAAGGCTTGAAGCATTGATGTCATTTGTCCACCAATATTTTCATCTTTGCCTGCATTTCTGTGAATAATACCTGCTATTCCACACATAAATTAATCTCCCTTTACTAAAAATTGCCCACCCGAAGGTGGACATTCCAAAAAAACCTCAATGAAGCTAGCCTATGGCAAGCAATCCAAATAAGTACTTGTATCCCAGTCTGTAACTGTAGCATTAAATTTTTCCCATTCATCCGTTTTATAATGGTGAAAAACTTTATACATCTCGTTTGGCATAGCTGATTTAATAACATCATCATTTTCAAGCTCATTAAGCGCCTCACCAAGAGACATAGGTAATTTGGTAACCTGCTTACCAGCCTCCATTGCTTCATAGATATTGCGCTCTTCAGCCTCCCCAGCTTCAAGATTATTATCAATACCGTCACCCATAGCTTTTAATAGAGCTGAGCCCATTAAGTATGGATTCACCATAGAGTCAACCGAGCGGTACTCAAAACGACCTGGCGCTGAAACGCGGAGCGCACAAGTACGGTTCTGGTAACCCCAGTCAGCAAAGATTGGCGCCCAAAAACCGGTATCCCAAAGACGGCGATAAGAATTAACTGTTGATGAACCAATTGATGTTAGAGCAGGTAAGTGCTTGATGACACCGCCAATTGATTGAAGCCCAATCGGACCTGGCATTTTCTCATCAATAGATGGATCTGGCATAAATGTATTTTCTCCACCCTCTTTGTAAGTAAAGCAACCGGGCATACCTGGAAGCTCACCATCACCAGTAGCAATTTCTGGATGAAAGACATCCTTGCCACCTTTCCATAAAGACATATTATGGTGACAGCCTGAAGCCGAAACGCCCATAAAAGGTTTACTCATAAAGCATGCCAACAAACCAAACTCACGTGCAACTTGTGCACAAATTTGACGATAAGTTGTTAATCGATCCGCATTTCTTAATACATCATCAAACTGAGTATTAAGCTCTAACTGTCCAGGAGCATCTTCATGGTCTCCTTGGATAATATCTAGTCCCATTTGCTCTGAATATTCAATCACTTTCATAAACACAGGACGCAACTCTTCAAACTGATCGATATGGTAACAGTTTGGCTTAGTGACACCGCCGTCTGTACCTCCATTTTCACCACGCTTAAGCCACATCATTTCTGGCTCAGTGCCGCAGCGCATATCTAAACCATATTGGTCTTGAAATTCTTT
>UPTG01001127.1_pt1 | contig 20120 bp, 15 predicted proteins | sample 2160121 | NCBI WGS metagenome assembly UPTG01 (sample SAMN06266255, study PRJEB28933) | marine metagenome | isolation source: Columbia River Estuary | place: USA:Columbia River Estuary, USA | collected 2014-07-27
GGGCTATCAGCACCACCTGCTACCTGAGAATAACCTCCTCTTAATTTTAAGAAGGAAACAGTATCTCCAAGATCCATTACATCAGAAAGAACTAATGAAAGAGAAGCAGAAGTATACAAGTCATTGTTTGGAGCTACTTTATCTTTTAAAGATAAAGTTGAGAACCAGTCATTTCTTGCTGTAACTGTTAAGTATGCCCAGTCTTGGAATCCAAATTCTGCAGATCCATATACTGACTCAATTTGCTTTTCCCAGGAATTATATCCAGTAGATTGATTTTTAGTGTTCTTAACATTTATTAAAAATGGAACAATAAAATCTCCACCACTAACTGAAACCATTTCCATGTTTTGGTAGTTAGTTCCTATCCCAACAAATGCAGTTAAAGATAAATCATCAACGATTTGTAAATTGTCTGTACCTAAAAACGCATCAGCATCGTATTGTTTGAAATTTCTTGATTCTTCATTAATAGAACCCATTGGTTGAAATCTTGTACCATAGGGTGTAGAGTTTGTTTTTCTATAAGAATATCTGTCTCCACCAATTCTACCTCTTAAGTATAAATAATCAGTAACGTCATATCTTGCATTAACAGCACCTATAAATCTTTCCTTCTTAGAAGAGTTGATAAACTTATAAGCTGACCACCATGGATTTGTTAAATAAATATTTTCAGAGGTACCAAGTTCAGTACCATCAGCAAGCGCACCCATACCGTCCTCACCAGTCATCGTACTAATATCTAGTGAATTTGCAAAATAACGTGCCGGCCAGTTTGAATTCCCCGGACCATCTGCCATTTGTGGATTTCCTACCTGATTTTCTAAAACATATTTCATGTTTACATCAACAGATATTTTATCTCCAAATTTATTAGAGTTGTTAACCGAAAATGAATTTCTTTTTAGAGACGAATTTGGAGTAACATCTTTATTATCCAAATTAGTTGCAGAAAAACGAGTATTCGAATTTTCATTTGCAGTTGAAACAGAAATAGTATTAGTGTAAGTTTCACCTACTCTATAAAATTTATCTTGATTATCTCCAGTGTAAGAGTATGGTCTTGATACGCCATCAAATTGTTCTTTCATTGATCCATCAAGTTTTGCTCCCCAACTATCAAAAGTTCTGTTAGCAAACCCAGTAGTGTGAACACCATCACGACCTTGACCGTACATTGTTTGAACATCTACTAAACTGTTGTTTAGAATGTCAAATTGCATTGTTGTATTGTACTCAACACCAATTCCTTTAGCACCAGCTCCACTTTTAGTATTAATTAAAATAACACCATTAGAAGCTCTAGATCCATAAAGTGCTGCAGCTGCACCACCTTTTAAAACAGAAACTGATTCAATATCATCTGGGTTAATACTAGAGATACCATCTCCGTAGTCAGTACCACCCCACATACCAGCAGCTCCTAAGTTGTCATTGTTGATAGTAATTCCATCAATAACGTATAAAGGCTGATTGTTTCCATTTAATGAGCTAGCTCCACGAATAACAACTCTACTTGAACCTTTAGCTCCCATCGCAGAACCAGTTACCACAACTCCGGCAACCTTTCCTTGTAAGGAATTAATAGCATTAGTTGATTTGTTTGAGCTTAGTTCTTCACCATCTACTTGAGTAATTGAATACCCAACCGCTTTCACGTTTCTTTTTACACCAAGTGCAGTTACTACAACTTCAGATAAAGCGTTATCTGGTTGTAAAGAAACATTAACCGTTGCAGAAGATCCGACAACTACTGATTGATTTGAATATCCAACAAAGCTAAAAACAAGGGTGTCCCCACTTGAAGCGTTAATTGAATAATTACCATCGAAATCAGTTGAAACTCCATTTTGAGTTCCCTCGACTAAAACAGTAGCACCAGGAAGTGGCACACCATTATCGTCGGTTACTGTCCCGCTAATTGATTGGGCTTGCACGGAAAATCCGAAAGCAAACACCAATAAAAAAGAGGACAAAATTGTTAAAAATTTTGTTTTCATAAATATTTAGTTTTGTTTAAATCAGTACTAATTTAACAAAATCGTTAACACTTTTTTAACATATTCGTAAATATTTTAAACTATTTCGACTAAAGCGTAAATTATTACGATCAATATTTAGCTAAAAAATTACATAAACTTTACCTAAACATTTGAGCAATAATGTTTTAATAATTTATTTTAATAAAATTATAAAAACAGGATTTCGTCAACAAAAAGCCAAGCGTATTCGCCTTGGGCAGGGTGCCCTTTAGGTAGCTTTTTATTGCTTTTTATAACTAATTTAACTTTTGATGGGTTTTCAAGAATAGGAACCTTAAAAAACTTAGTAATATTAGGAGATCCAAGAGATGATTTAGGTAACTTTTTGGAATAAATTAACTTATTTGAGTTCTGTGAAATATCATATAACTCTATACTTTCTGGGAACATTATATACTCTTGTAAAGATTCTAAAGAATGAAATCCAATTGAACTATATTTTTTATCGCTAAGGTCTATTTCCAGGACTAAATCACCTGAATTTCTTTCGTTAACACCCTTTACATAATCCTTAGTTCTAATAAATCCATTCCAATGACCATCTCTGAAATTGATACCTCCTATTACTCCGTCAAATAATTTTTTTGGATGCCTGTATCTATTATCTGGGGTTGTTTTTAAAACATAATTTTTTAAAATTCCTTCCACTTTAATAAAATCCATTACTCCAACTTTACTATCCAACCAACCTTCTTTGAAAGCTTTTGTTTTTAAGGTTAATGAATTAGAGATTGAAAAGGGTTTAGAATAAAGTATTGATAATGAATCTGGATCTGTACCATCAAGAGTATACCTTATCATTGGGTTTCCTAGAGGTTTAAAAAACTCTATTAATAAGGAATCAGAGAACATAGTTTGTTCTGAAATGGGTTTTGGAGCAGAAAGGGGAACCCCTTTAGCAAAGTCACTAACTCCAAAATTTAATTCAGCAGTAGAAAGGCTTAGTAACTTCTTTTGATTTTCATCACTAATATTGGTGTTCCAAAGATAAACAGTTTGTAGTGTTCTCTCAGAGAGAAGCTCTTGAAGACCATCAAAACTAACTTTGTTTTCGTTTAAATTTAAACTTTCAAGCGAACTGCTTATTGAAGAAAGTCCCTTATCTGTGATTTTAGTATTATTAATTTTTAAATACTTTAAATTTTTAAGAGAATTAAGTTTTGATACTAAATTATCATTCAAATTAGAGTTGCTGAGATCTAGCTTAATCAATTGGTCCTTTATTCTCAATAAGGCATTTAGGTGCTTTGATTTTAAATTTTTTCCTAAAAACTTAGCTTCTACATAATTATTAGTGATACTATTTCTTTCAAGCCTAAAATTTAAATCCAGTAGACTCTCTAAATCTTTTTTTCTTGGCGGATCTACTATTGGCAAATCAGCTGGGATAAACGACATAACAACTTCCCTTTGATCTACGTCAAAACTTTCCAAAGAAGAATATTCTTCAAAATTAGCTCCCTTATCAATCCAAATTTTTAATAATTCGATCTCGTTTTCTGTAAGCTGAGAGTTCCCTTCTGGTGGCATATGCATCTTATCATCAATTGGTAGGTTTGGGTAATTATATAAATGACTTGAGCTTGCATCAAAAGAAACTAGTATTGCGCCTGATTCACCACCTTTCAAAATCGCCTCTTTAGAATTCATCATTAAATCTCCCTTAGATTTATTTTGGTTATGACATTTGACACACTTGTTGTCTAAAATTGGCATTACTACTGTCTTGTATAAAGCAATACTATCTATGTTTGTCAGGTTTGTTGTTTGACTAAAGTCAGGCAATTTCAAATACTCACTTCCATGTGTAATTTGTCCCCCAAAATGACCAGTGATTGACAATAAAATAATAGTAACTACAAATGAAGGAGTGAAATAATTTAAATATTTTGAAGTTTTATGAATCCACAATAATCCCCCAATAAAAAGAGTTGTGGATATTCCAAGCCACATGTGTCTGTCAATTAAATCTCCAGAAAAATCGTCACCTAAATAAAGAAAATAACCTAAGGCAGCGCTTAAAACTGAAAAAGCAAATGAAAACAATAATCCAAATCTAATAGGGATTGTGTACTTTGTTTTGAAAAATTTCTCAAGAAGAAAAAGACAAAACGTTAAGTATAAAGCCCCGATTGGCAAGTGCAAAACAACAGGGTGAAATTTGCCTAAATAATTTAAAATTTCCATTATCCTATTTCATGTTTAGCATCAATTAATAAATTCTTGTTTTTTTCATCGTGTAGAGAATAATTAAATCCTTTTCTTAGACTATACCCAGCGTATTCTCCATTTTTATTTAGAGCTATAAATCCTACTTGAAGGTAATCCCACTCAGGTCCAGACTTATGTAGTTTTGATATTCTTTTTACAATTGTTTTACATGCTTCTAAAGGTGAAGCACCTTGTCTCATTAACTCAACAACCATGGCGCTTCCAGAGGTTTTTATAATGGCTTCTCCTAATCCAGTAGCTGCAGCAGCCCCAACTTCATTGTCTAAAAATAAACCTGCTCCAATAATAGGAGAATCTCCAACTCTACCATGCATTTTCCAAGCTGCTCCGCTTGTTGTGCATGCGCCATAAAGGTCTCCGCTATCATCAATTAAAAGCATGCTAATAGTGTCGTGATTTTCAATATTAATAACTGGTTTATAATTTGAGTTTTCTTTCCATTTTATCCAGTCTTTTCTAGAATCATCGGTCAATAAATCTTCTTGTTTAAACCCTTTCGAAATTGCAAAATCTAAAGCTCCCTTACCTGAAAGCATAACATGTGGTGTATCTTCCATTACATGTCTTGCAACTGAAATGGGGTGTTTAATATTTTGCAAAAAACTTACAGAACCGCAATTACTATTTTTGTCCATTATACAAGCGTCTAAAGTGACTATTCCGTCTCTGTCGGGATATCCACCGTAGCCTACCGATCTTATTTGAGGATCAGCTTCCGAAACCATAACGCCTTGCTCAACTGCTGACAGTCCTCCTTTTCCATTTTTTAAAATTTCCCAAGCTTTTTGATTTGCCTCCAAACCGTGATTCCATGTTGATATAATTCTAGGATAGGTTTTTATAATATTAGCATTATTTAATTCATCACAACCTAAAAGACTAGAAACTCCTAAAGTTCCTAATGCAGATTTTTTTATAAAATTTCTTCTATTACTCATTTTTAAAAATTTAATCAATCATTCCAACCTCTCTGTTTTCTATGCCAATAACATTCGTTAAATCATCTCCGATTTCTTTTCTTTTACTATCAGCTAAGGCAATTATTTTTTTTGCTATTACTGGGAACTCATTAATAATGTTTATAGTTTCAGAGGGGTCTGTCTTTAAATTATAAAGCTCATTTTCTAAAAGATTCACGTACTCATACTTAATTGGTGAACCATCATCTCTGCCTGTCCTCCCATTTAAAGTCCTGTACCTGTGTGGAAAATACATTTTATAATCTCCATATCTAACTCCGTGAAGACTGTTTTTATGATAATAAAAAAACAATGCTTCGTGAGGGTCTGAATCTGTTTTCCCAGTTAAATTTTCCCATATATTTTTACCATCAATTTTGTTTTCTGATAAGCTTGCATTCGTAATTTTTGCAAAAGTAGGGAGCCAATCTATACCCATCAAAGGAGTTTTAACAACTGAATTAGGTTTGATTTCGTTTGGATACCAAACTATACAAGGTACTCTCTGTCCACCTTCCCATGTTGTCCCTTTTCCTTCTCTGTATATTCCAGTTGAACCAGCGTGCCCTCCATATGAAAGCCACGGTCCATTATCGGATGTAAAAACGACTACAGTGTTTTTATCTAAATTATTTTTCTTTAGCGTTTCCATTATAAGACCTAAAGAATGATCTATTTCTTCAATTACGTCAGTATATAATCCGTGATCAGATCTTCCCTTGAACTTTGAAGAAGCAAACAAAGGTACATGAGGCTGAGGATGTGCTAAGTATAAAAAGAATGGATTGTCTTTATTTTTTTCAATAAACGAAATACTTTTTCTAGTCAACTCCATTGTTAACTCAGATTGATCGGTTAAAATTTCAATAGGCTTGTCATAATCGTAAAGCATTAAATCAGGATAACTATCTGGATATTCTGCATGAAAAGGCCACATATCATTTGAATATAAAATTCCAAAAAAATCATCGAATCCATGATTTGTAGGTAAAAACTTTTTATTATCACCCAAATGCCATTTGCCATAAATAGCAGTATTATAACCCTTATCTTTAAACATTTCTGACATTAAATATTCACTAGGGTTAATTCCCTTTTTTGAATTAGGGCCAAGAGCTCCGCTAAATCCTATTCTATTGGGATAACTTCCAGTAAGTATTGACGCTCTTGAGGCTGAACATACTGCTTGAGTTGAATAATAAGAGTTCAACAATGCTCCTTGACTTGCCATCAAGTCAAGGTTAGGGGTATTGATCATTTTTGAGCCATAAGAACTCAGGTCGGCAAACCCTAAGTCATCGGCAAGAATAAAAATTACATTTGGAGTTTCAACCATGTCTTTATTTTGACAAGAAGAAAACAATATAAATACAAAGAAAATTTTTAGAATATTATTTTTAATAAATTTCATTGTTTTAATAATTTTTAAAAAATGAATTTTTAAATTAGTGATTTCTAATTTAACAATTAGTGATTTTAATCACAAACTTTATATAAGTAATCAAAATGAAGACTAGTAAAAGATCGTTATTTACAAACCCTACTTATAACAAAATCTCTTCAATTCCTGTTTCAAGTCAAATTATATTTTGGCTGGCCTATTTTGCGTTTAACACCGTAAGATGGGGGAGTTTTTATGATGATTATAGTTATTCCTTTAAATCTAACTTGTTGGAGTTTCCATTTCATATTGGCTTATCTTATCTTTTTATTTTTTATCTGCTTCCAAAATTTTTTAACGGAAAGATTATTGATTTTTTTACTCTTCTTGTGATTAGCTTGGGGCTTACCCTTGTACTGAAATATCAAATTGCTTATTATTTTTCAAGTGGAGATGTAATGCCTGAATATGCTGGTTTAACTACAAGAATTGATCTTTCTTATGCGATTACCGTAATCTTGGGTGAAATTTATGTTGTTGCTTTTGTAACAGCCATAAAATTAGCCATCGACTGGACTAAACAGCGTCAATATTTAGCTGCTACATCTGAAATGCTATTAGAAAACGAATTAAAATATTTAAGATCTCAAATTCAACCTCACTTTTTTTTCAATACATTAAATAATCTTTACTCATTAACTATTGACAAGTCTGATAAAGCTCCTGATTTAATTTTGAAACTTTCTGATTTAATGAAATATTTTTTATACGAAACTGGCAAAGAATTTCAAACACTAAAAAATGAAGTCTCTCACATCAAAGATTATATTGATATTGAAAAATTAAGATACGATGAAGCTCTTAAAGTAAATTTCAAAATTGATGGAAAAACAAAAAAAGTACTGATCAAGCCGCTAATGTTAATTCCTCTTGTTGAAAATGCTTTTAAACATGGGGCAAGAAACTCAACTAAAAATGGATACATTGACATTGATCTGAAAGCGACAAAAAATCTTTTAGACTTTCGTGTTGAAAATTCATTTGAAAAACAAACAAAAAAAATAAAAGCACAAATTGGAGGAATAGGTCTTGCTAACCTTAAAAAAAGACTTGAGTTAAATTATGGGCCTGATTTTTACAGTCTAGATATAATTAAAGAAAAAAATAAATATATTGCACACCTTAAAGTTACACTATGATCAATTGTATAATATTAGATGATGAACCACTAGCAATTAAAGTAATTGAAAATTTTATTAAAAAAATTGATTTTTTAGATTGCATTGGAACTTTTCCAAACGCTAATGATGCTTTAAGCTCTATCAAAAAAGAAAAAGTTGACTTAATGTTTTTGGACATTAACATGCCTTTTATTGATGGAATTAGTTTTTTAAAAAACTTAGAGAATCCTCCAAAAACTATAATTACAAGTGCCCACTCAGAATATGCGCTTGACGGCTATGACTTAAATGTCGTAGATTATTTAATGAAGCCCATACCTTTTGAAAGATTTGAGTTGGCTGTAAATAAAGCCTATAAGTTGATAACCAGATCTAGAAAAGAAAAAAGCCTAGATCTTGATTTTATTTTTGTAAGAGTCAACAAGCTTAACGTAAAAATAAATTATGATGATATTTTAGTTATCGAAAGTCTAAAAGACTACATAAAAATTATAACTAAAAACAAAAACTTTATTGTACACACTACTCTCACTTCATTCACAGAGTCTTTGCCAAGAAATAAGTTTATTAGAATTCATCGTTCTACCACTGCGGCAATTGATAAAATTGATGTAATTGATGGCAGTAATGCTTACATCAATAAATTGCCTTACAAAATTGGGGGAAGCTATAAAGAGTCCTTCAAAAATTTGGTGGTCAATTTCAACTAATCCTTCATTAAACCTAAGGCTTCGGTAACTGAAGTAACTGGAAATTTACACGTGTTGTCTACACAAACGTAGATATAAGTTTCGTCCTCAAAATACCTGTCTTTAAGTAAATAAAAATTTGTTTCAGTGTCAGATGCTGCCGTTATTGTATTAGGCAAATATTTTTCCATCAACTCGTTAGCTTTCACAAGCGCATTTTTACCTGAAATTGCAATTTCATAAAACTTTTGAGAATAATTATGTGAGTTATTTAGCCATAATAAATGATCGGTAACTCTCTCTTTAATTACTTCGCTCACATTATTAATCATTGTTTTGGATTGTGACAAATAATTTTTATTTCCATTAAAATGTCCAAGTCTAAATAAATTAAAATTCATTACAGAATTAGCAGAAGGCGTAACTCCGTCCTGAAGATTTATTAATGAGTCTGCAAATAAGTTTTCTTGATTAGTTGAAAATCTATAAAATCCTGATTCTTCTTTAAACTTTTCATTAGAAAAGACTACTAATTCATCTGCAAATTGCAAGTATTTTTGATCAAAAGTAATTTCATATAGACCGATTAGGGCATCAATGTAGTAGCTATAATCTTCAAAAAACAAAACCTCAGCAGCACTGCTGCTAGTGTGCTGAATAATGTTCTTATCAATCATTTTTTTTGATAATGAATTATTAATCAAAAGAGCTTTATTTAAAAAAACAGGATCTTTTGTTGTTTTATAACTGTCCACTAATCCCCTTATTGTTAAAGCGTTCCATGAAAAAATTATTTTGGAATCAATTATAGGATGAACTCTTTTTTCTCTTTCAATTTTTAATAAAGAGTTAACTCTATTTAGTTTTTTATTGAACTGTGTTAAATTAACGCCTTGTTTCTCACAATATTCTTTATCCGAAATAGTTTGGTAAAAAACATACCTGTCGTTTTCCCAGTATCCAGTTTGATTAATGTTATAGTATTCTGAAACCCATTTAAAATCGTCTTTTAAAATTTTCTTTAACTCCTCTGCTTCCCACACGTAAAAATCTCCCTCACTTTTTGTTCCATCTTTATAGTTTGTATCTGCAGAAATACTTGAATAAATAAGGTTGTCTTCACCAGTCATTTTAGATTCTAAAAACCTGTGAATATTGTAAAGTTCCGATTTGAAACGCTCATCTTTAAAGACCTTGAACGCATTAGAATAAATGCTTAAAAGCTGAGCATTATCATAAAGCATTTTTTCAAAATGAGGAATATGCCAAGTGTTATCAACTGTATATCTATGAAATCCTCCATCAATCCTGTCATTTATTCCTCCTCTAGAAATTTTCATTAAAGTTGTGTAAACAAAATCTTTCATGTCTTGATTACTGTACTCATTCGAAAATCTCAAGAAGAAATTTAACATAGAGGGTAAAGGAAATTTCTGTCCATTTCCAATTCCTCCATTTATTTTATCAGAATATTTAAATGCTTTTTCGGCAAGCTCAATTTGAAGCTCGGTAGAATAGGTCTCATTTCTTGGAGAAGGCTTTACTAGAGCTTCTTTTTTAACCCCTTCTCTTACACTATTTGCGTATTCTAAAACATCTGGTTTTCTGGTCTTATAAAATCCGCTAACTTGATTTAAAACTTGAATCCATTGCGTTTTAGGAACGTACGTTCCTCCCCATATTGGAGTTCCGTCTGGAAGAGCTATAATATTCATTGGCCAGCCTCCACTTCCTGTCATTAAAACCAACGCCTTCATATATATTTCATCTAAATCAGGTCTTTCTTCTCTATCAACTTTAATATTAACAAAGTTGGAGTTCATAACTTGAGCGACATCATTGTCAGTAAAACTTTCCTCCTCCATAACATGACACCAATGACATGATGAATATCCCACACTAATTAACAATAATTTATCAGAGTTTTTTGCAGAATCTAAAGCTTGATTTCCCCATGGATACCAATTTACTGGGTTAGTAGCATGTTGCTTTAAGTATAAACTTTTTTCGTTTGCTAATTTATTTTCCATGTCTTGGGATAATATAAAGTTTGAGCTCATTATAAAAACTAGAAAAAAAAGCTTAATGTTACTCATTTTAATACAGGATCAAATTTTTTTTCTAATTTAAATATTTATTACACATATTTTTATGTTTTATTCATTTATTAAAACTTTAAAAAAACTCTTTATTTTGTTAGGGTTAATTTACTCGATTAACTCATGTAAAATAAATAGTCCCGAAATAAAGCCAAATATTTTATTTGTTATGGCTGATGATCACACTTCCCAAGCTTGGGGTATTTATGATGGTATTTTAGATAATTATGTTAAAAATGATGCTATAAAATATCTAGCTGATAATGGTACTGTTTTGAATAACATGTTTTGCACAAATTCTATTTGTGTTCCTAGTAGAGCTTCAATATTAACCGGACAATATAGTCATCAAAACGGAGTCTACACACTTGGAGATCATCTAAGTCCGGATAGTCTTAATATTGCAAAAATTTTAAATAAGAACGGATACGAAACCGCTTTAGTTGGTAAATGGCATTTAAAAAAAGAGCCTTCTGGATTTGATTATTATAAAGTATTGCCTGGACAAGGCAAGTACAATAATCCTGTTTTTAAAACTAAAGAAAATTGGGAGGATGGTTATAAAGGAGGGGTTAAAGAGGCTGGATTTTCATCAGATGTGATAGGCAGTTCAACTATTACATGGCTCAAAGAAAGAAGATCTGAAAAACCTTTTTTTCTTATGACTCACTTCAAGGCAACTCATGAGCCTTTTGACTATCCTAAAAGACATAATGAATATTTAAAAAATATTGATATTCCTGAGCCAGAATCTTTGTATGATTTTATACCCTCTAACTCTGGTAGAAGTTTTAGTGGTCAGCAACTTGAAATTTTAACCAACAGGTGGATAAATTATTCCGAAAATAAAAATCATAATTCTGATACTAAATACCCTGGAATGCCTTTTTCAGTAGATGGTATGTCTGAAAAAGAAATTAGATCTTACTCTTATCAAAAATTTGTAAAAGATTTTTTGAGGTGTGCGGCATCAATTGATGATAATCTTCAAAAAATTATTGACTATTTAAAAGAATCTGATCAAATTGAAAATACAATAATAGTTTATACTTCAGATCAAGGTTATTTTTTGGGAGAACATGGTTTTTTTGACAAAAGAATGATGTACGAAGAGTCTTCGAGAATGCCCTTTGTAATTAGTTATCCAGAAAGAATTTTAAAAGCTCGAAGAATTGATGATATGATCTTAAATTTAGATATTCCATCGTTATTTTTAGATTATGCGGGAATCAAGCCGCCAAAATCATTTCAAGGCAAAAGTTTTAGAAAAAGTTTAGAATCAAACAAGGATTACAAAGGAAGAGAGTTTACCTATTATAGGTACTGGGAACACAGTCCAGTAAGGCCTGCTCACTTAGGTATAAGGAGTGAAAAAAATAAATTGATTTATTTCTATGGTGAAGGATTAGGCAAAAAGAATACAAGTAATATTAAATCTGCAACTGCTTGGGAATATTATGATTTAATAAAGGACCCTTTAGAGTTAAAAAATGAATTTTATAACCCAGATTATAAAAATGAGATTTTGAAATTACACCATGAACTAATCAAAGAAAAACAATTAGCAGGTGACAAAGAAACTTTAATCCCGACTATAAATGAGATTTAAAATTTTTTTATTGTTGACTTTATTTATTTTTAAATCACAATCACAAACGAGCAAGTCTCTAGAAATCGATAGTTTAATAAATTCTAGTATAACTCAAAAAAACTTTCCAGGAGCTCAACTTTATGTAAAATATAACGATTCCGTTTTAATAAATAAGTCCTACGGATATCATACTTATGACTCCATTAATAAAGTAAATAATACCCATATTTATGATTTAGCGTCTTTGACAAAAGTGTTGGCGTCTACATTGTCAATCATGAAATTATATGATGAAAATAAACTGGATCTTGAGGAAAAAGTTTCTTACTATTTCCCTGAACTAAAAAAATCTAATAAAAAAAATACAACAATATTTCAAAGTTTGAGTCATACAAGCGGATGGGTTCCATATATCAGTCATCAAAACTTTGTTAAGAAAAGAAATGGCGATTTAAAAAGATCTATTATTAGAAATAAAAAAAACAAACGGTTTTCAATAGAAATTACTGATGATTTATATTTGAAGAACACATATTCAAAAAAAATTTTTAAGAGAATTAGAAAATCTAAATTAAATAATACAGGTTTGTATGAGTATTCTGGATTATTCTTTTTTTATGTTCCAAGTTTAATAAATATGATTTCGGGCTATGATTTTGAAAGTTATTTTAAAAAAACATTTTTAAATAATAAATCTAGTCTAACATTCAATCCTTCAAAAAACTTTAAAAAAGAAATAATCGCTCCGTCAGAATATGATTCGATATTTAGAAAAGGGCTAGTTCATGGATATGTCCATGATGAAGCTGCAAGTTTTATGGGTGGTATTTCTGGAAATGCTGGCCTTTTTGGAAATGCGGAAAGTGTAGGAGTTCTTTTAAATACTTTAGAGCCAGAAAATCCAATGTTTAAACAGTCTACTGTTCAAAAATTCACATCATATGCTTTTAAAAATAGCCCTATTAGAAGAGGGTTAGGATTTGATAAACCTTATTCTAGTATTGAATACGGAGAATATCCAAATAAAAATCTGTCTAAAAACAGTTTTGGACATACGGGTTTTACTGGAACAATGTTCTGGGTTGATCCCGACAAAAAGCTAACAATTGTTTTTTTAACAAATAGAGTTTATCCCAGTAGAGAAAATCAATCGTTTTATGAAAATAATGTAAGAAGTAAATTAATTGACATCTTAATCAAAAAATGAAATATCTATTCAAAATTTTAATTCTATTATTTGGAACATTAAGTTTTTCTCAGGAACTAATTTTTGAAAATCTATTTGATAGTTCTTTAAACTCTGAAATAGCATGCTACAGAATCCCCTCAATTGTTACCTCAACAAATGGAATTTTAATTGCTGCAATTGATGAGCGCAATAACACGTGTGGAGATTTAAAGTGGAACAGAAATATAAATATAGTTCTTAGAAAAAGTTATGACGATGGAAAAACATGGACTAAAATTGAAAGAATTATTGATTATCCAATTGGTGAATCTGCATCCGATCCTTCAATGATAGTCGACAGGCAAACTAAAGATATTTTTCTTTTTTATAATTATATGAACCTTGATAAGGCCAAAGACATCTATAGATTTATGGTTATTAAAAGTAATGACAACGGGGAAAGTTGGTCTAGCCCTAAAGATATTACAGATCAAATAACTAAAAAAGAATGGAAAAATGATTTTATGTTCATCACATCAGGAAGAGGAATACAATCTGAAGACGGAATTCTTTTACATTGTTTAGTAAATTTAAATAAAGGAACACATGTTTTTGGAAGCAACGATCATGGAAAGAACTGGTTTTTAATTGATTACCCCTTAAAACCAGGTGATGAGTCTAAAATCATTGAACTATCAAATGGAGATTGGCTTGTAAATTCCAGAGTAAACTCAAATAAATTCAGATATTCTCATATCTCAAAAGATAGAGGCAAAAGTTGGCTTTCTTTTGAAAATAAAGACTTGTCAGATCCTGCTTGTAATGCGAGTATAATAAATTACAACATAAGCTCTGAAAAATTGCTTTTATTTTCCAATGCTTTTGATTCAAATGAAAGAAAAAACCTTTCATTAAGTATTAGTTATGATCAAGGGATGAGTTGGAAAAATAATAAAACAATCTATAAGGGAAGTTCAGCATATTCCTCTATGACAAAACTAAAGAATGGAGACGTAGGTCTTTTTTTTGAAAAAGACAACTACACAAAAAATGTATTTGTTAGAGTCCCAAAAAAGTGGGTACTTGATAAATAGATTAAATACTTCTAAATCTTCTTACGCCTGTCCACATAACTCTTTTAGTTCTGCCTAAATATGATTTAGTTCCAATTCTATCATTAAAATCATTTCTTAGAGAATTTAATTGAGCGTTTCCGTTGTCCTGGTTTTTCATTGTATACTTTAATTAAAAAATTCCGGCAAAAATATATTAAAAATTGAATTTATGTGCTTTTTTTTTAATAAATTTTAGGACAATATTAAACCTCATATTTTGTTATTAAAAAACTCTCTATACAAACTGCAAATAGTCTTTTTATTATTTACTAGTATTTTTTTAAATGCTCAGTCAAATTTTGAAATTTCTTCTCCTGAATCACAAGGATTTTCATCTGAAAAATTAATGCTTTTAAACCAGGCAATGCACAGCTATGTAGACAATAATGAACTTTCTGCAATCCAAACTGCAATTGTTAAAAATGGAAAGCTAATTCATTTTGATAGCTATGGTAGTTCAGATATTTCAGAAAATAATGCGCTTAAAAGTGATGATATTTTTAGAATAGCGTCAATGACAAAGCCTATTGTTTCCCTTGCACTTATGAAGTTATATGAAGAAGGAAAATTTAAATTGAATGATCCTGTTTATAAATATATTCCCGAATTCAAAAACTTAACAGTTAAAAAAAGAAAGAAAACAAAGCCTGTAAAAAATCATGTTAAAGTAATCGATTTATTAAGACACTCTGCAGGTCTAAATTTTAAAGGGCCTGAGGATTACAGAAAGGTCATCAATATGAACTTAGAAGAATATACTAAAGATGCTGCAAAAACTCCCTTAAAATTTGAGCCAGGGACTACTTGGTGGTATAGCTCATCAACTGATATTTGCGGTTATTTAATTGAGGTTTTATCTGGGCAAAAATTAGATGTCTTTCTAAAGAAGAATATTTTTGATCCTTTGAAAATGGATGACACTTCATTTGAACTTCCAAAAAATAAAATAGACAGATTGACAACTTTATATGTGGTTGGAGAGAACAAAGAACTTGTGTCATTTGATAATAAGTCTAATTCTCCATTTAAAGACAAAGTAATTTTGTTAAATGGTTCTGGTGGGTTACTCTCTACAACTGAGGATTATCTTAAGTTTTCCGTGATGCTTTTAAACAATGGATTTTCAAATGGAGAGCAAATAATTAAAAAAAGCACTCTGGATTTGATGAAAGAAGATCACTCTTTAGGTCTTAAATACAAAAAATTAGTTTTTGGGAAAAAGAAAGGTTTTGGATTAGGATTTGAAGTTGTAAAAGAGGATGAAACTAAATTTGGATCAAAAGGAACTTTTGGTTGGGGTGGAATGTTTGGCACTTATTTTAGAGTTGATCCCAAAGAAAATATGGTTTACATATACATGACACAATCTTTCGAAACTTATAAATTGAAGTTAGCTGATAAATTTAGAGGCCTTGTGTATGATTCAATAATAGAATAGTTTATTTTTTTTCTTTTAAAATACGATTTTGCTCTTCTAGTAAAGAGTTCATGTCCATAAGTAATTGAATGTTTTTAGGAGTAGATATTGATTTATCAGTTGGATCCTCAGCTTTTTTATTAAGTCTATTTATAAATTTAACCACCATAAAAATTGTAAATCCAACAATTAAAAAATCTAAAAAGGTTTCTACGAATTGTCCATACCTTATGGCCACTTCTTCAATCAAAAACTCACCTTCGCTATTAGTTTGAGACTCTCTAAGTATTATTTTTTTACTCTCTAAATTTATTCCATCTGAAAGCAAAGAAAGGGGTGGTAATAAAACTTTCTTTACTAATACATCAATTACTTTATTAAATGAGGCTCCTATAATTATACCAATTGCCATATCTATCATATTTCCTTTCACAGCAAATTCCTTGAATTCTTGTATTAGTTTCATATTAATTTTTATATGAATAAATATAGTAAATATGTTTATTTAGTATATTTATTTAAATTAACCCTATAACTTATTTATTTATGAAAAAATTATTTAAACTATCTATTCTAGCATTATTATTTATTGTTGCTTCTTGTAATACTCCTGTGGACAAAAACCCTGAATTTGAGGCAAATGTTGAAACTGCAAAAAGTTTTATGCTTGCTCACGGAAATGATGATATTGCAGCTCAGACAGAAATGCTTCATGACGATTTACTTTGGCAACCGCCAATGTATGGTGCAGATCAGTATGGGAAAGTTGAACACGTTGAAGCGCTAAAAGTATACCAAAACATGTTAGACGATATATTGTATACAGCTGACAATTGGCTTCCTGGCGTTAATGCAGAAACTGGGAAATTAGACGGAAGTGTTAGAACTTATGGCACATGGACTGGAGTTCATGCAGAAAATGGTCAAGCATTTAGTCTTACATCATACCATACTATGGATTTTACTGATGGTAAAATTTCGGCTGGTGGAGACTATTTTGATGTAGGCGGGTTCTTTGCTTCGTTTGAAGATGCTGCTGAGTAATTAATAAATTAATCCAAAACACTAAAAAAACTCCTTAAAATAAATTAAGGAGTTTTTTTTGTTAATCTAACAAATCGTAATGAGGCTATTAAACCTATTACGGAAAATACTACTAACATTAAATAGACGTATTGATGTCCAACAACACCAGGATATGTATCCAATAAATATCCCATTATTGGCCCTGCAAAAATATCAGGACTATATCCAACAACAGAAATCAGTCCAACTGCTGTTCCTGTAAGTGCAAAAGGAACATTAGCTTCTTTTAAAACTGCAAAATATAATGCTCTTATGGAATATGTTCCAACTGCTAACACTATTAAAGAAAAGAAAAATATAAAATTCATTTCAGGCTGAATTAGTCCTGATGAAAAAATTAAAGCTCCAATTAACATAATTATAAATCCAAAAATTATCCAAAACATGTTTTTGGTTTTATCGGCTAAAAGCCCAATAATTATACATACAACTGGTCGTAAATATAATTGTACTGCCCCAACTTCAGCTGCTTCAATTTGATCATAAAGCATCACATCAGACGCGTATAATGAATATATGTCCGTTACTTTATATCCAACATAAGCACACATGATTATTATCATCAAGAGCCATATTGATTGATTTTGTAAAACATGTTTAATATTGGTTATTGAATTTAAAGAAGACTTCGTATTTGTACTTTTATCTTCATTGTTTCTTAAAAAAACAAAAACTAGTAGTCCAATAAAGGCAACCATAAAAGAAGAAAACAATATCACGTATTTAAAAGCTTCTTGTCGTTCAATTACTGAAGATGATTCGATTTCAGTGGTTAATATTAATGAGAAAATAAATACTCCAATACTACCCATTGATGCAGCTACAATTCCTCTTCCTCCATCTAAAAAACCAAATGCTTTGCCTTGATTTTTATTTCCTCCCCATAAACGAGTAGCTTTTATCATTGCTCCCCAAAATAAAAATACACTTGTAAACCCCCAGTAACCATACAAGATTTGTAATGTTTGATAAGATGGATAAGAAGCTAAAACAAGTCCTCCAAGAGCAGTTAAAAACAAAGCTGATGACATTAATTTTCTTGGAGAATATCTGTCAGTAATCACTCCTCCATATATATAAGATAATAGCGCTACTATTCCGTATACTGAAAACAAACTCCCTAACTGAAAATTATTTAATTGAAATACGTCTAAAAATGTGGGTCTAAATACTCTGGATAATACATAGGGAAGGAAATAAATAAATTCTCCTGAAAGTATTAGAAGAGCTAGAATTAAGAACTTTTGTTTGTTTGTTTTGACTTTCACTATTGCCTAAAATACAATTTAAAAAAAGACTAAACTGTTATTAGATTATTAATTGAAAAGATTAAAAATTATTAATTCAAAAATTTTTGATAGCAAAAATTACATAATTAATAATAATAATACACTTATTATATTTTAACTTATTAATAATCAATTAATTAGTTAGATTCGAGCAAAATACAATTTAATTATGGGATATATTGATAGTGTGATTATAGAAAATCAAGCTGAAATAACTAATGCAATTGATACGGTTTGGGTAGCTCTTTGTGCAGCATTAATCTTTTTTATGGAAGGTGGATTTGCTTTGCTTGAGTCAGGTTTTGTGAGGTCAAAAAACGCAATGAGTATTATTGCTAAAGTATTTATTGATATTATTTTTGGAGGTATTATTTTTTATATAGTTGGATTTGGAATTGCCTATGGATCTTCAAACGGATGGTTTGCTTTTGATATTGGAATTTCTGAAAATGATCTTGGTCTAGGCTTAACAGTGTCAAACCAGCTTTTTTGGTTTATTCAACTAGGTTTTGCAGTGGCGGCTATTTCAATTGTCTCTGGCGCATTAGCTGAAAGAATGAAATTATGGTCATACACTATATTAGTACTTGTTTTTTGTGGAATAATGTACCCTATGGTAGCAAATTGGGTTTGGAATCCTTCCGGCTGGTTATCAGTTTCTGGATTCAATGATTTTGCTGGCTCTGCTGCTGTACACGCAATGGGTGGTTTTGCTGCTCTTGCTGCTGCTATGGTTTTAGGTCCAAGGCTTGGAAAGTATCAAAAAAACGGGAAAGCAAATTCAATTCCTGGACATAATATTCCTTTAGCTGCTATAGGATGTTTTATTCTTTGGTTTGGCTGGTTTGGATTCAATCCAGGATCAACTTTAGGAGCTGTTGGTAATTGGGATCTTATTGGAAAAGTAGTAACAAATACTTTTTTAGCTTCTGCTGCGGGAGGAATTTCTACAATGATTTATACACAATTTAGATATGGATTGATTGACATAACAATGGTTATAAACGGAGTATTAGCAGGACTGGTTTCAATAACTGCCGGATGTAATGTCGTTGATGCAAATTCTGCCATTATCATTGGTTTAGTTGCTGGTGTATTAGTAGATGTAGCAGTACAAATAATAGATAAAATGAAAATAGACGATCCTGTCGGAGCTATTGCAGTACATGGTGTTAACGGATTTTTTGGAGCAGTTGCTGTTGGACTATTCGCAACTGAAAACGGATTATTAATTACAGGAGATTCAGCTTTATTTATAGTGCAATTAAAAGGTGTTTCAGTAATTGCTATTTTTTCCTTTACTTTTACTTACGCTGTAATGCAATTGATTAAAAAAACAGCAGGAGTTAGAATTTCGGTTGAAGAAGAAAGAGTTGGAATTGATGCAGCATCATTTGGTTTAGAATCATACTCCAATTTCGAATAATTAAAAATAAAAAATTATGAAAAAAGTTGAAGCAATAATAAGACCCTCAAAACTTAAAGCTATTCAGAAAGGTTTAAAAAATATAGATATTCCGTGTATTACCGTTATCCCAGTTTCAGGAACTGGATTACAAAAAAGTTATACAAAAATATATCGTGGGACTGAACAATCCTTGGCATTACAAAACAGAACAATGATAATTTGTGTAATTAGTGACGAGAATTTAGAGAAATGTGTTGACACAATTCTAGAATTTGGTTCAGATGGAGAAGTAGGTGATGGTAAAATTTTCATTTATGATGTTCAAGATGCAATACGTTTAAGTACAAAGGTTAGAGGAGATAAGGCCATCATATAACTTAATATTTGGGGATGTAGCTCAGTTGGCTAGAGCGCTTGACTGGCAGTCAAGAGGTCGTGGGTTCGAATCCCATCTTCTCCA
>UPTG01001129.1_pt1 | contig 20111 bp, 16 predicted proteins | sample 2160121 | NCBI WGS metagenome assembly UPTG01 (sample SAMN06266255, study PRJEB28933) | marine metagenome | isolation source: Columbia River Estuary | place: USA:Columbia River Estuary, USA | collected 2014-07-27
AAAAAAGCCCAGCATTTGCTGGGCTTTTTTGTATCCACTTTGTATCAGCGCCTCACTACTCAGGGCGCATATGGGGAAATAACAGCACATCGCGAATAGACGGCGAATCCGTCAACAACATCACCAGCCGATCAATACCAATACCCTCACCAGCCGTCGGCGGCATACCGTATTCCAGCGCACGAATATAGTCCGCATCAAAGTGCATAGCCTCATCATCACCGGCATCCTTCTCCGCCACCTGCTGCTTAAAGCGCGACTCCTGATCTTCCGCATCGTTAAGCTCCGAGAAACCATTAGCAATCTCACGGCCACCCACAAAGAACTCAAAGCGATCAGTCACATGAGGGTCCTGATCATTGCGGCGCGCCAGCGGCGACACCTCCGCAGGATACATAGTAATAAAAGTAGGCTGCTCTAAAAGATGCTCAACCGTCTTCTCAAAAATCTCAATCTGCACCTTGCCCAGACCCCAGATATCCTTTAGAGGAATATGCAGCCCCTCAGCAATCTTGCGAGCACCGGCTTCATCGGCCAACTGCTCAGCACTGATATCCGGGTTGTACTGCAAAATAGAATCAAACACCGACAGACGGGTAAATGGCTCAGCAAAGTCATAATGAGTCTCGCTCACCACCTCGCCCTCAGCATCCTTAACCGTATTCACCACCTTAGTCGAACCCAATACCTCAGTGGTCATCTTGCGCAGCATATCCTCAGTCAGATCCATCAGATCATTAAAGTCTGAGTACGCCTGATAGAACTCCAACATAGTGAACTCAGGATTGTGCCGCGTCGACAAACCCTCATTGCGGAAATTGCGGTTAATCTCATAGACCCGCTCAAAGCCACCCACCACCAGACGCTTCAAATACAGCTCCGGCGCAATACGCATATACATATCAATATCCAGCGCATTGTGATGAGTCACAAAAGGACGCGCCACAGCACCCCCAGGAATCACCTGCAACATAGGTGTCTCAACTTCCAGATAGTCCGCGTCATTTAAATAGCGACGAATAAAATCCACCACCTTAGAGCGCACCCGGAACGTATTGCGCACCTCAGGGTTAACAATCAGATCCACATAGCGCTGACGGTAACGCATCTCCTGATCCGCCAGACCATGAAACTTATCCGGCAGCGGACGCAATGCCTTAGTGAGCAACTGATACTCATCCATCTGCACATAAAGGTCACCCTTACCCGACAGATGCAGCGCACCTTTAATACCAACAATATCACCCAGGTCCAGCGACTTAGCAAAGGGCCGCGCCTCTTTGGTGACATACAGCTGAATAGTGCCCGAGCTGTCTTGCACCACCATAAAAGCACCGCGATTGCGAATTACCCGACCAGCCACCGAGACAACTTTGCCCAGCTTCTCCAAATCTTCTTTGGTCTCATGGCCAAAGCCAGACTGCAGCTCCGCCGCACTGTGCTCCGGCCGAAAGTCATTAGGAAATACCGCCCCGCCCTCTTCACGCAATGCATGAAGCTTAGCCCGACGCTCAGCAATTAACTTATTCTCGTCTTGTTGATCAGTCATATCTCAGTCTTTAATTTCAAATTTAATTTAGCAAGCCAATACAAAAATTACGCTAAGTCGAGGATGCAGCCCAAGGGCAGGCATCTGAGACCGTGAGTGGCAGGGATGCCACTCTCGAGCGTACAGGGACGTATTTACAGCGTGTCGCAGATGCCTGCCCTTGGGCTGCATCCGCATTTAGTACCCAAAGTGACTCAGTTTTACAACCCAGCTTTTAACGAAGCCACGATAAACTGATCCAACTTCCCATCCAACACCGCCTGAGTATTACGCGTCTCCACACTAGTACGCAAATCCTTAATCCGCGCATCATCCAACACATAAGACCGAATCTGACTACCCCAGCCAATATCCGACTTAGTATCTTCAGTCGCCTGCGCCGCCTCAGCCCGCTTCAGCATCTCCGCCTCATACAACTTAGCGCGCAACATCTGCCAACACTTATCGCGGTTCTGATGCTGCGACCGCTGACTCTGACACTGCACCACAATACCACTGGGCTCATGAGTCAACCGCACCGCAGAATCCGTCTTATTAATATGCTGACCACCAGCGCCAGAAGCCCGGTAAGTATCAGTACGCACATCCGAGGGATCAATCTCAATCTCAATATTGTCATCGATCTCCGGCGACACATACACCGCCGAAAACGACGTATGGCGACGATTGCCCGAATCAAACGGCGACTTGCGCACCAGCCTGTGCACACCAATCTCCGTGCGCAACCAGCCAAAGGCATATTCGCCACTTATCTGCACCGTCGCACTCTTAATACCAGCTACATCACCAGCAGAGCACTCCACCAGCTCCGCCTTAAAACCCTTATCGTCCGCCCAGCGCAAATACATACGCAACAGCATCTCCGCCCAATCCTGCGCCTCAGTGCCACCAGAACCAGACTGAATATCCAAATAGGCATTATTAGCATCCATCTCACCGCTAAACATACGGCGAAACTCCAGCTTAGCCAGCTGCGCCTCAAGGCTAGCAATCTCAGCCTCCACCTCAGACACAGTATCAGCGTCATCCTCCTCAACCGCCATCTCCAACAGCTCGCGGGAATCAGACACACCAGAGTCCAAATCCTCAATAGTCTTCACCACCGCCTCCAGAGACGAACGCTCGCGGCCCAGCTCCTGAGCACGCTCCGGGTCATTCCAGACATTGGGTTCGCCGAGTTCTAACTCAACCTCAGCCAGACGGTCCTTGCGATTAACATAGTCAAAGATACCCCCTCAACACGTCAGTGCGTGCTTGCAGATCATCGAGGGCGTTGTAGAGCGGATTAACTTCCATTGAATATATAGGCCTAAACCAATTAAGCCGCGCATTTTACCCTAGCTGACAGGCCACACCAAGCTAAAACACAGTTGATTAAGCCACAGCACTAGCGCAACATAAGAGCCGAAAATAAAAACAATAAATTCGCCGCCATACTGGAGAGCCCAGCCATGAAAAATATCAGCCTAAGTGTATTAGCCGCCCTGCTTGTCTACCTACTACTGTGGCCCGTCCCCACAGACCCAGTGAGCTGGGAAGCACCCCAAAACCAAGGCTATATTGGCGACTTTGCCCAGAACAACCTGCTGAGCCAAATCGAAATAATAGAGCTCAGCGACACCCACGGCCCCGAAGGCCTGGCCCTATTAAATGACGACATATACACCGCCACCCGCGAAGGCTGGATACTCAAATACAACGAAGCCAGCGGCCAAATTACCAAAATGGCCAACACCCAGGGCAGCCCACTGGGCTTAGTGTTTGATGCCAACGGCAACCTGCTAATTGCCGACGCCTACAAAGGCATACTCAGCATGTCCCCAGAGGGTGAGCTCAGCCTACTCACCAACAGCATGGACGGCGTACCCATAGTCTATGCCGATGACCTGGATGTCACAGAAGACGGCAAAATATACTTTAGCGACGCCTCCACCAAATTTGGTGCCCAAAGCAATGGCGGCACCTACGCCGCCAGCCTGCTAGATATAGCCGAGCACGGTGGCCATGGCCGCCTGCTAGTTTATGACCCAGCCGACCAGAGCACCAAACTGGTTATGGACGGGCTAAATTTTGCTAATGGCGTAGCCACCGCCGCCGACAGTAGCTTTGTACTGGTCAACGAAACCGGCACCTACCGCATACAAAAATACTGGCTCAAAGGCGACAAAGCGGGCACCGCCGAAGTGCTGATCGACAACCTGCCCGGCTTCCCTGACAACATAGTGCGCGGCCGCGACGGGCGCTTCTGGGTCGGGCTAGTATCACCCCGCAGCCAACCACTAGACGACCTGTCCAGCTCACCCATGCTGCGTAAAATGGTCCAGCGCCTGCCGCAATTTATGCAGCTAAAAGCCGAAGCCTACAGCCATGTATTTGCCATGGATGCCGAGGGCAATGTGCTCAGCTCACTGCAAGACCCTAATGGCATACACCACACCAACACCGGCGCACTGGAAACCGACGACTGGCTATATATCAGCAGCCTGCATGCCGACAACCTAGCGCGCATTAGCAAAGAGACTATTGGCATCCAATGAAGCTTCACAACGCCCAGCTACAGCATACTTATTATGAAACCTTTAAAGACCAGGGCGACCTGCACCTAAGCCAGGTTGTCCCCAATGGTTTACAAGAGCCTGTATTGGTTAGCGCCAACCGGCAACTTGCCGAGCAGCTGGGCCTAGATATTGAGCAGCTAGACAGTCCAGAGTTTTTGCAGCTAATGGCCGGACATGTGCAGAGCGACAACTTCAACCCCATCGCCCTGGTGTACTCCGGCCACCAATTTGGCGTCTGGGCCGGCCAGCTCGGCGATGGCCGCGCCATCACAATAGGCGAGCTAGAAAAAGACGGCGCCCTATGGGATATACAGCTTAAAGGCGCAGGCACCACCCCCTACTCCAGATTTGCCGACGGCCGCGCCGTGCTGCGCTCAAGTATCCGCGAATACCTCTGCTCCGAAGCCATGCACGGTCTGGGCATAGCCACCACCAGAGCACTGGCCCTGGTCGACAGCCAAACCCAGGTCTACCGCGAAGAAGTGGAGTCCGGCGCCACCGTCTGCCGCGTCGCCCAGAGCCATATCCGCTTTGGCTCCTTCGAGCACTTCCACTACCGCAACCAGCCAGACAACGTCAAAGCCCTGGCCGACTATGTGATTCAGCGCAACTTCCCCCAGTGGGTAGGCCAAGACAATAAATATTATTTAATGCTGGAAAACTGCGTACTTAAAACCGCCAAAATGATCGCCCAATGGCAATCCGTAGGCTTTAATCATGGCGTGATGAACACCGACAATATGAGCATAATCGGCGACACCATAGACTATGGCCCATTTGGCTTTTTAGATGCCTACGACCCAACCCATATCTGCAACCACTCAGACAACCAGGGCCGCTACAGCTTTAAAAACCAACCCAGCGTCGGCCTGTGGAACCTCAACGCCCTGGCCACAGCACTCACCAGCCTCATCAGCAACGAAGACCTAGTGCGCGCACTGAAACAGTACGAGCCAGAATTTTTAAACCAGTTCAGAAATATTATGGCGAGCAAGATTGGGCTAGAAGAATACCAGCCCGAAGACGAGCAGCTAATTAACCAGCTGCTGGAGATCATGCAAACCAACAATGTGGACTACACAATATTCTTCAGGCAGCTAGCCGATTATTCAGCAGATAACCCCAGCATCAGAGATCAGTTTATCGACCGAGAAAGCTTTGATACCTGGGCAAAAAAATACAGCCAGCGCCTGCAACAACAGAGCAGCAGCGAGCAACAGCGCCACCAGCAGATGCAGAGCGTTAACCCAAAATATGTACTGCGCAACTATATGGCCCAGGCCGCAATAGATGCAGCCCAGCAGGGAGATTACACAGAAGTGAATTTGCTGCTAGAGGTACTACAGGCACCCTTTGCCGAGCACCCGCAGGCCGAGAAATATGCCGGCCTACCGCCAGACTGGGCAGAGCAAATTTCTGTTAGCTGCTCATCATAGGGGACACCTAGCCTTAGAGATGGTCGCTCAGTTTTAGCAGCCACTTTCTTAGGGGCGAAAAAAACCCCTGCTGTAAGGAGGGGGAGTGATACAGACCAGCAGGGGCTACAAAGTTTCGGAATAAAGACAACATAAATAAGAGCAGATCAACTAAAACACCAATCACTTATTTAACTTTTAGACACTTGTACTTATAAGACTCCGAAACGCAAAAAAACCCTACCTTTGCAAAAACCTATTTACTGAATCCGTAGCCGAACTACCCAATGTTATCTAGAACGCAGTGAGAGATCTCCAGCCACTGCAGAAGACAAATATCATACGTGATTCAAAAAATACCCAATTACCAGTATCTGCGGCAGCGTTATCAATGGCAAAAACAGTGCGATTTTCCATGAGTGGCTGGTGTCTTTGATTACCATAACCTCGGTGTAATCGGTGGCGACGCCGGCCATCAGAAAGGTGAAGCTATTGCCCGGGGCGGCGGCTCTGGTGAGAATATCGGCGGCTATGGGCGTGGAGCCCTCGGAGCAGACTTCTATGAGGGTGGCGGCGACTAGCGTGAGTAACAGGCCGATGGCGGTGGGACCAAATAGGGTTTGGTAGGTATCCATGGGCACGGTGGCGCGGATGGCGGTGGCTAGGAGCAGACCAAACAGCAGCCAGCGAAATACCATTCTGGATTGTTTGAGGCCGTCCCACAGTAGCTTGCCAAGGGCCTTGGGGCTGTAGTCGGCCTGTTTGATTAGGGAGGCTAGCTGCGGGGCTATGGGCGCTGGGCTCTGGTGTGTTGCTTTGTGGGGGTTACCTGGCAGCACCTTGCGCCTGACTAGGGCATCAAAGATTATTCCGCTCATTACGCCAATGGCCATGGATAGCACCACAAAACTGAGGGTCCAGCCCCAGCCAATCAGGCTGATTAAAATAAGGGTCAGGGACAGAGAGTTCCAGGGGCTGGCTATTAAGAAGGCCATCATCTGGCCCAGGCTGGCACCCCGCTCGTAGAGTTTAGTACCTACCATCAGAATGCCGTGGCTGCAGAGATCGAGCAGTACCCCTGCACAGGTGGCGCGCACAACGCCCTTGAGGCTGCCGCCCTGCCCCAGGGCCGATATCACTAGGTCTCTGGGTATGCGGTCGAGCAGGCCTACGGTAATCACTGCCATTACCAGCCCCCACCACATATTGTTTATCAGCTCGTAAATACCTGAAGCCATAATAAGCAGCCAGCCTGGTAAGCTGGCTTGTGGGCCTAGCAGCAGCTGGCCTAGGTACAGTAGCAGCACTAAGCTGGCCGAAGTCCACAGCAGATAATCTGGGCGCTGTTTGCTCGGCGTTACCTGGGGTGGACTGCAGTGGTTCATTGATAAATGGCCTCGCTACTAAGAATGCCTGGCAATAGAATTTTCATAGCTATAAACTGTAATTCCAGTGATTCACTTTTATAAAGATAGCAGCGGTTAATAAACCCCAACGGATATGATGAAAAAACTTTTTGCTTTTGCCCCTTTGCTGTACAGCAGTCTCGCCACAGCAGATATTTTTTGGTTTGTGCGCAACACGGATGGCTCCACCAACTGGCAATATGTGGCAAACTTTTCTAGCGGCATATTAATTATTGTGGTCTCCATTACTGCACTGCGCCTGTTCTTTAGCCGCCGCCAAGTGCGTCGCTACAACAATGAGCTGGAGGAAATTCGCACTCAGCTTGAGCTGCGGGTAAAAGAGCGCACGGCAAACCTGGAGGCTGAGATTGTTGAACACAGGGCTACCATGGCGAGGCTGCGCAGCTCAGAGGCTTATATCACTAGCATTCTGCGCTCTATGCCGCTGATGCTGATTGGTCTGAATAATGAAAATAAGATTACCCAGTGGAACCATCGCGCCGAAGAGATTAGCGGCATGCCATCGGATAGCGTTGTCGGACAGGACCTCTGGGATGCGTACCCAAATATTAGCCTGACCCCGGCCCAGATACAGCAGGCGCTGGACGATAACGAAACTCTGACCATCAAATACAGCCAGCGCGGCCAGTACCATTTTGATATCACTATTTATCCGCTGCAGGAGCAATCTGAGACGGGCGTGGTGATTCTGCTGGATGATGTGACTCAGCGGGTGAAAAACGAGACCATGCTGATTCAGCGCGACAAGATGTCGTCTATGGGCGAGATGGCCTCGATTATGGCCCATGATATTAATATTCCCCTGCGGGCGATTATTAAAGATGTCAAAGAGGTGCGCCAGGATTTAACCGATGAGCCAATGGATATTGAAGGCATGCGTGAGATGCTTGAAGATGCGGTGATTCGCGGCCAGCAGGCTACCTCTATTATTGACAATTTGCTGGATTTTTCTGGCAGTGGCGGCGGCACCAAGGCCGAGGCCAATATGCTGGATGTGATTAGTCACTCGGTGGAACTGGCCAACGATGTGCTCTCTGTAATGCCCGGCCTGCGCTTTAAAGATGTGAAGGTGAATATAGATTGTCCGGAAGATATTCCGGAAATTCCCTGCTATATCACCGAGATGCAGCAGGTGTTTTTAAGCTTGTTCCGCCACTCTTGCTATGCCTTGGGCAAGGTAGATGAAGATGAGCATACGCCAGTTATCAATATTGAAGTCACGGTGTTCTACGACCATCTCTGGGTGCGTATACAGCACAATGGTCGGGGCATTAACCTAGACGAACAGAAGACCATCTTTGAGCCCTTCACAGCCGATGGCGATGCCAACGGGCAGTACGATGCGGGTAAGCGGCTCTCGTTCTCACACTTTATTGTGGTGGAGCAGCACCAGGGCCAGATTGCACTGACCTCAGACCCGGCTGTGGGCACCACCTTCCATATTCAGCTGCCGCTGCAATAGACCGCGAGACTAAAGGCTTTTTAACACTTCCAGCGGAGGCTGCACCACGGCTTTGCGGCTGTAGCCAACTCCCAGGGCGCCCACTAAAAGACCTCCAGCGACGGGGCCAACCAGCCAAATCCAGGGGTGCATGGCAAAGGGTAGCTCAAACATAAACCGCTGAATCATAGCCACTGCGGCTTCGGCACCAATAGCGGCCAACAGGCCTGCCATAACCCCTAGCACGGTAAACTCCACCAGCTGAATTCCCAGTATCAACCGCCTCGAACTGCCCAGGGTGCGCAGTATGGCGCTCTCTTGCAGACGTTCGGACATTGACAGGCTCACCGCAGCAAACATAACCAGTACGCCACAGCTGAGAATCAACAACGTCATCACTTCAAGACCACTGGTCACCTGAGAGACTATGGTGCGGATACGCTCGATAATTTTATCCAGCTCAATCACCTGTACCGTGGGGTACTTGCGCAGCAGATCGTTGACCAGCAGTTTCTGTTGGGGCGGAATATAGAGACTGGTCATATTGGTGCGCGGATAATTTTCCAACAGGCCTTCAGGGAATAGAAAATAAAAGTTCGGCGTCATATTGTCCCAGTTTAAACTGCGGGTACTGGTCACCCGCGCTTCAAAAACTAGGCCGCCGACACTGAAGGTAATCTGGTCACCAATCGACAGGCCCAACTCTCCCGCTAACTGATCTTCCAGAGACACAGGTGCAATATCGCCGGATAGATCTAACTTGTCCCACCATTCACCTGCGGTTAATTCATTACCCTCGGGCAGATCTTGGGTCCAGCTAAGGTTGAGTTCACGGCGGAAAGATTCGTGGCGATCGCGCTGATCTTCGCTGATTTCCTGGCCATTAATCTGGGTCATACGCCCCCGCACCATGCTGTACCAACCAGCGGTCTCTAGGTTTTGCTCGTTAACCATGGTGCGCACTCCCTCTAACTCATAGGGGGCCACATTAATTAGGAAATGGTTGGGAGCGTCGTCGGCCAGCTGCCAGCGCCACTCATCGATCAGTGAGGTGCGCACCACGGCCATAATCATTAACAGGGCAATGGCCCCAGAGAAACCCACCATTTGAATAATACTCTGGGATTTGCGACGCCAGAGATTACTGGCTGCCAGACGCCAGATACTGCCCATTTTTTGACCATAGGTTTTACCTGCGCGCAGCAGGGCCAGCCCAATCACAATGGTAGCAAGGGCAGTTAGGGCAAAACCCCCAAGAATCGCCAGAGAGAGATACAAATTTTTGCTATACCAGAGCAGCAGACTGGCTACAGCACCCACGCCAAACAAACCCCGTACCAATGAACTGACCGGCTTAACCTGCACATCCTGCCGCAGCACTGCCAATGGTGACTGAGTGGGCAGGTGCCACAGGGCTGGCAGCGTAAAGCCTCCCAGGCACAGCAAGCCTGTGGCCATACCAGTAATCCAGGGACGTGGACCGGCTATAGGCAGGGAGATGGGCAGCCATTCGCGCACCACATAGATCAGCATCTCAGAGAAGCCATAGCCCACCAACAGCCCCAGCAGAGAGCCACCCACACCCAGCGATAGGCTCTGTTGCATATAAAGGCTGCGCACACGGCTAGCGGAGATACCCCAGCTTTTTAACAGTGCTACCTGCTGAGTCTGTCCGGCAGCAAAATGATGGCTGGCGAGCGCCAGCGCAATGCCAGCCAAAACCACCCCCACACTGCCTGCCAACAGCAAAAAGCGCCGGCCTTCGTCCATGGCCTCGGCCACGCTGGCCTGAGCCTCATCTGGGGTAATCAGGCGATCATGAATATCTAGCTCGCTCTCTATCCATGCACTGAAGCCGGCAAAGCCGTCGGCGCCACTGGCACCCTCAGCCATCAGGTACCTATGGGTAACCCGACTGCCGGGCACAATAATACCGGCAGCATCGAGGTCGCTATGGTTCATTAATACCCGAGCACCTATAGCGCCATAGGTACCGGCGCTATCAGGCTCTTCAACCACCACCTGGGTAACCTTTAAACGGATTTCTCCCAGCTCAATTTCATCGCCTAGCTCTATATCCAGCAGTGGTAACAGTCTGGCATCAACCCAGGCTTCACCGGCGACCGGGCCAAAATCCACCTCTTCAATTAGCTTGATATCACTGGTAAATGGGCTGGTGGTGCGGCGCAGTAAGCCTTTGAGGGGGTAGCCCGTCTCAACGGCCTTGATGGATGCCAGATGCATATTGGCGTCGTAGTACACCATGGAGGCAAAACTGAGCACCCGGGCGCCGCGCACCTGTTGCCGCTCGGCTTCCTGTATCCACAGGGGGTCGATAGCCCGGCTGCTTCTCACCACTAGGTCCGCGGCTAAAAAGCTGCTGGACTCTGCGGTTAGGGCCCGCTCAATACGCTCGGCCAAAATGGAAACCGAGGTCACCACGGCCACAGCCAATACTAGCGACCAGATAATTAAACTGAGCTGTCCGCCACGCCAGGTGCGCAGCAACATTTTTAATGCTTGCATCAGGCAGCGCTACCTTCTGTCACCTGCCGGCCTGCGGCCAACACCATTCTCTGGCCACAGCGGGCAGCCAGATTGTGCTCGTGGGTCACCAACACCAATGTGGTGCCCTCTTCCTTATTGAGATCAAACAGCAGGTCGTTAATTTTTTCACCTGTGCCTGTATCCAGATTACCTGTGGGCTCGTCGGCAAATAAAATGGTGGGGCGACAGGCAAAGGCGCGGGCCACGGCCACACGCTGCTGTTCACCACCGGAGAGCTGGCGGGGGTAGTGGCTGATGCGATGATCTAGCCCCACACGCTCTAAATAATAGGCGGCGGTTTGCAATGCCTGTTTATCGCCCTGTAGCTCCAGTGGCAGTGCAACATTTTCCAGCGCGGTTAAACCGGGCAATAGATGAAACGACTGGAACACAAAGCCCACGGTTTGCGCTCGCACCGCCGCTCTGCCCTCTTCGTCCATGGCAGTTATATCCTGACCATTCAGGCTAACCGAGCCAGAGCTGGGCAGATCTAGACCAGCCAGAATACCCAGCAGGGTTGATTTGCCAGAGCCAGAGGGGCCTACAATCGCTAGACTTTCGCCAGCGGCGAGGTTGAGATTGATCTCCTGCAAAATACTGAGCGTACCCTCTGTGGTGGTCACCTGTTTACTGATATTACTGACTTCGATCATCTGAAATTTCCATTGCTACTAAAAATGCATACACTGGGGTCAGTGTTTGACGATAAATTTATAGAGATTAATTATGCAGTCTTTTCTACAGCGCTTATGTTGCCTGTTTATTTTACTAGGCGCCAATACTTATGGATCAACTTTGTTAGTGTTGGGCGATAGCCTGAGCGCTGGCTATGGGGTCAATCAGGGCAGTGGCTGGGTGGCTCTGCTGCGCAATGATCTGGGTGAAGAGCACAGCATTATCAATGGCAGCATTAGCGGCGACACCACAGGTGGTGGGCTATACCGCCTGCCACAACTATTGGAAAAGTTTACCCCGGACTATGTGCTGCTGGAGCTGGGCGGCAATGACGGCCTGCGCGGCCAGCCTGTAAACCTGATGAAAGGCAATTTGCGAACAATGATTGAACTCTGCCGCCAGGCTGGGGCTCAACCCATACTCTTTGGTATGCGCCTGCCCCCCAATTATGGCCGACGCTACTCTGATGCCTTTGCCGCGGTGTACCCAGAGTTGGCTGAGGAAGCCAACGTACCCCTGATACCATTTCAGCTTGAAGAGTTAGCCATCACCAACGGCATGATTCAGGAGGATGGACTGCACCCCACTGCACTAGCCCAGCCTATTATTAAAGAATTGATTAAAGGCTATATAGCTCCCCTAATGGCTCAGTAGACAGCCTGAATCTGACCTCAGGCGCGGGGAACAAACTTAAGTGCTAGGCCATTGTTGCACCAGCGCTGGCCTGTGGGCTCAGGGCCATCATCAAACACATGGCCCTGGTGGCCGCCGCAGCGGGCACAGTGGTATTCGGTGCGCGGCCAGATCATCTTAAAGTCGCGCTTGGTTTCGATATGACCTTCAATATGATCATAGAAAGACGGCCAGCCAGAGCCACTCTCGTATTTGGTTTCTGAGCCAAACATTGGCAGCTCACAGCCGGCGCAGATATATTGCCCGTCTCTGTGCTCGTTGTTTAGGTCACTGGACCATCTGGCCTCGGTGCCCTCGTCCCGCAAAATATAGTATTGCCCCTGAGTTAGCTGTTGTTTCCACTCAGTGTCGGTGCGCTGCAGTTTTTCCAGTGCCCATAGTTTAGTGGCGCTGGTCAGGGCTAGAAGCCCCAGGCTTATTTGTTTTATCCAGGTTCGTCGTTGCATTTTGTCGCCTCCATCAGAGATACGAAACAGCTTATGAACAGGACCAATAAGCCCTCTAATCTCCAGCCTCTAGTTTCTATCCTCTACCCTCTACACTCTACACTCTACACTCTAGCCTCTCGCCTTTAATTCACGCCATGGGGATGCTGTATCGGATCGCCGGGAGCCTGCTTTAATAACACCTTGAGCTGAGATACCAGACCACCAGCCAAAATTAAGCCACAGCCAATTAGCTCTGGCTGGGTAAGGTATTCATCCAGCAGCCACCAGCCACAGAAAGCTGCAAACACAGATTCAAAACTCAGAATAATGGCTGCATGGGATGCAGGTGCAGTGCGCTGCCCCACCACCTGCAGACAGAAAGCGACGCCGGAAGACAGCACGCCTACATAGAGCAGTGCCACCCCCGCGTCCATAATGCCCTGCCAGTCCCAGACCTCAAAAAACGGGATCAGCACAGCGGAGATAACCGTGGCCAAGCTAAATTGCACAAAGATCAGCCTAAAGGGTGAGGTTTGATTGGCGAGCTTGCCGGTAAAAATCATATGCAGTGCAAACAGCACAGAGCTGAGCAAAATCAGTATGTCACCGGTAAACATCTCGTCGCTCTCTACCTGGCCTAGAAAGTACATGCCGGCCAGTGCCATCAGCACGCCCAGCCAGGTGGGCCACTCGGTTCTATTGCGGAAAAATAACCCCAGCAATGGGACAAAGATAATATAAACACCGGTCAGGAATCCGGCACGGCCGGCAGTGGTATAGACCAGACCCCACTGCTGCAACAGCATGCCAGCGGTGAGCACCAGCCCCAGCATTAGCGCTTTTTTATTGGTCTGGTTAAGGACAAAAATTTCTTTGGGTTTTTCCATAAGATACCAGAGCGGCAATATGGCCATGGCTCCGATTAAAAAGCGCCCAAAGGTAAAAGTAATAGGCCCTATATGGTCCATACCTGAACGCTGGTAGACAAAGGCCAGACCCCAGATAAATGCGGTGAGCAACAGAATTAAATCGGCGCGCAGGTCGGTTTTAAAACTCATATTTGGAACCCATGGTATGGTCTTTTTTATCAGCAGCTCTGGTGGCCACTGTGGTGTTTTTAGGGTCTAACCAGCTTGCAGGTGCTGCACCATAAGCTGGAGATTTTCCACACCCCGAAACTCGTTGATATCCAACCGGTAAACACAGTGCACTATCTCTGCCTGGTGGTTGGGCCAGCGCGCAGTATCAATATTAAACCAGATGGCGTCTATAGCTATTTCGGGTTGGTTGGAGGGCGACAGCACCAGCTTGAGATGCTTTTCACCCACAATGCGCTGCTGCACTATGCGAAAGTCCCCCTGAAAGCAGGGCTCCGGGAAGAGCTGGCCCCAGGGTCCGGCATCGCGCAATAGCTCTGCAGTGTGCATGGAAATCTGCTGGGGTTCCAGGCTGCCATCGGTGACCAGTTTGGCCTGCAGATCGTCTGTGCTGACAGACCTGGCTACCTGCGCCTGAAAGGCGTTTTCAAACTCGGCCAGTTTATCTTCACTAAGGCTGAGCCCTGCCGCCATGGCATGGCCGCCAAACTTGGTGATTAGCCCGGGATTCTGAGTGGCCACTGCATCCAATGCATCGCGGATATGCAGGCCTGGGATGGAGCGTGATGATCCCTTAAGTTCGCCGTTATCGCCCCGCGCAAAGGCTACCACTGGGCGGTGATATTTTTCTTTAATGCGCGAGGCCAATAAGCCAACCACGCCCTGGTGCCAGTCTGGTTGAAATAGGCAGAGTGCTGCGGGCATAGCACTATGGTCCAGACCCAGCTGCTCAACTATGGCCAGCGCCTGTTGCTGCATGCCGGTCTCTATAGATTTGCGGTCCTGATTTAATTCGTCTAACTCCTGAGCTGTATGCAGCGCTTGCTGATGGTCATCGCAGAGCAGGCACTGTATACCCAGACTAATATCATCCAGTCTACCTGCAGCATTTAATCTTGGGCCCAGGGCAAAGCCCAGATCCGTTGCCACCAGGCGGGCCGGGTTTTTGCCGGCGATACGCAATAGCGCTTGAATACCAGGTCGGCTGTGCCCAGCACGAATGCGCAACAGCCCCTGGTGCACCAGGGCGCGATTGACCTGATCCAGAGGCACCACATCAGCTACGGTGCCCAGGGCCACCAGATCCAGCCATTGACTAAGATTGGGCTCGGGGATCTGCTGTAGCTCAAACCATTGTTGCTTGCGCAGCTCGGCGCGCAGTGCAATTAATAGATAAAATGCCACTCCCACACCGGCCAGGTTTTTGCTGGGGAATTCACAGCCCTGCTGATTGGGATTAACAATGGCCGCAGCAGCTGGCAGCACGGCGCCCGGCAAATGGTGATCGGTAACAATGACGTCTATACCTAGGTGATTGGCGCGGGCCACACCATCGACACTGGAAATACCGTTGTCCACGGTAACAATTAGATTGGGAGATTTCTCGGCAGCCAGATCAACAATTTCCGGGGTGAGCCCATAGCCATAATCAAAGCGATTGGGCACCAAAAAATCTACAGACTTAAAACCCATGGCCCGCAGAGCCAACAGCATCAGTGCAGAGCTGGTGGCACCATCTGCATCAAAGTCACCAACAATTAATACTGACTGCTGTACCTGAGCCGCAGCGGCCAGCCTCTGGGTTGCAGCTTGCAAGCCGGTCATGGACTGAGGTTCGGGTAGGCAACTGAGTTGCCGTTCTAGAAAAGTTTGATTTTCGACTCCGCGAGACTGATAGATACGTTGCAGCAGAGGGTCTAGCTGGGCGGAGAACTCACAGCCGCTAAGATCGAAAGGTCGTGTGACAATTTGCATTAACAAGCCGCCACTCAAGGGGTGGATTTAAAGAATGCCGGCTTACAGGTAGCCGGCTTGTTTGCCAATTTGGTAACTAATCCAGCCTAGGGCGGCCACTATGGACCAAATACCACCTAGAAGAATCAGCCCGCGAAACGGCTTGCGCTCGGTTTTGTTAAATCCACTATTGAGATAGGACTCAACCCGGGCCATATCTTCGGCCGATAATTTTTGTTCTTCACTCATAACTAAGCCTCAAACTCAGTGGGTAAACTTACATAATCGCCGACCTGCTGTGGGCTTGGGTCGGCCAGTCTGGGAACAATTCCCAAACAGGGCTCATTAAACAATCGCTTTAGTGTAGCAATATTTTCATCTAAGCGCGGCATCTGTGGATCTATAATATTGCCCACCCAGCCGGCAATGGGCAGCCCGTCCCTGCGCACTGCCTCTGCAGTTAGCAGCGCATGGTTGAGACAACCCAGTCTTAGTCCTACGACTATAACCACTGAGCAGTTCAATTCTCGGGCCACATCGGCCAGAGTTTCGCGATTATTTAATGGCACTCGCCAACCCCCAGCGCCCTCCACCAGCAGCAGATCGACGGGCAGCATAGCCAGGCCTCGACAATAGCCCACCAGACGGGATGCGCTCAGTGTTTTACCCTGCTCCTCGGCGGCTATATGGGGCGCTATGGCAGCCTCTAGGGCCACGGGATTTACCTGCTGATAAGGCAGTGGATGGCTGCTGGCTGCCTGCAGCTGCAGAGCATCGTCGTTTTGCAGACCTGCGCCTGTATCCTCACAGCCGGCCGCTATAGGCTTGATGGCAGCGCTGCGCAATCCAGCTTTGGCTGATGCCGCCAGCAAGCCTGTGGCCACCAGGGTTTTGCCCACATCTGTATCTGTGCCTGTGATAAATAACCATTTATTGGCCATAACTGGTTCTCTGATTATTTGCTAACTACACCGGAAATAATTTCCCAGGTGGCCGGTAACTCGCCATTGGGGAGTCGATAATTTTCGTAGGCATTGTACAGTGCTTTGAGCCGCTGCTTGCCGGTTATTGCCCGCGACTTACCCGCATTATTATTGTGCGCACCTACATTTTTTAGCTCTAGTAATAACTCTCTTACCGAGCCGTGGTTTTCTACTATGGGCTCTGAGGTTAGCTCGATAGCACTAAAGCCCGCAGTAGCTAGAGCCCGCTGCCATTGGTGCAGGCTGGCAAAGCGATTGATATGCACCAGATCGTCCACCTGGGCCCAGGCCTGACGCAACTCCGACAATGTGGCTGGCCCGGGCACGGCCATTACCAGCTGACCTTTGGGCTGTAACACTCGGTACAGTTCTGCCGCTAATGTATCCAGACAGGGACACCATTGCAGAGCAAAATTTGAAAATATCAGTGCCTGGGATTGACTGGCCAGGCTGAGATTTTCTGCATCTCCACACAACCATTGCAGGTTGGTGTGGCTATATGTGGCTCTGGCATAGGCGAGCATACCAGGGGAAATATCAACGCCCAGCACTGCAGCCTCGGGGTACTGCCGCTGTAGCTGAATGCTGTGATAACCAGTGCCACAGCCCAGATCAACTATGCTATCCGGAGCTGGCTGAGTCTGGCTTGACCTGTGCGACAGCAGTTGCTCGCCAATTCTGTGCTGTAATTTGGCACTCTCATCATAGCTGCTGGCCGCGCGACCAAAACTCTCTGCCACCGCGGGTTTGTCCAGCTGATAGCGCTGGCGGTCCAAAAAACCATAAATCTGATCTACAACCTGCTGGGGGGCACTGAGATGGGGCAGATGTGCCGCGCCCTCTATGACCACTGAATTGGTGCTCTGGCGGGCCGCCTCTGGGGGCACCAGAGCATCCTGCCCACCAAAGAGTGACAGACTGGGCAGCGGCGGACACTGTTGATGATTGTTTAGCTGCCCCAGCAAGCCCAGCAGCGCTTCGGCGGCCTGGGGATCCATATTGACCTGCATGGCTCGCAACTGGCGAATTAATTGACGCTGTTGCCGATCGCCCTGAGCCTGCAAGCTGGCGAAACGTTTTAGGCAGCTATTGGGATCATTTTGCCAACTGTGCAAAAACCCATCGAAATCAGCCTGGGGCATGGCGCTTTGATAGCCGGCATCTGCGACAAACTGGCGATTGCTACTTAACAATATAAGCCCGCTGACTCGCTGGGGATAGGTAGCGGCATAGCGGTGACAGAGCATGCCCCCCAGGGATAAGCCCAGCAGCAGACTCTGATCGGGCAGCGCACGATGCATCCATTGCAGCATGCTGTCTGCTGAATAATGCTGCAGCGCTTCAGAGGCACCAAAACCTGGCAGATCCAGGGTAATTACATCGGCCCATTCGCTGAGCTGCTGGGGCAGATCGCCCCAAATCTGGCTATCGGCACCCCAGCCATGGATTAGCACCAGGGGCTGTGGCTGGAGCCTATGGCCACTGCAGGGGTAAAAGGTTTTGCCCAGGCGCGGCTGAGCAACAATATCCACCGCTATATTCACAGGCAGACCTGCAGGGCATCCAATAGCTGATCAATCTGCTGGTTGCTATGGCTGGCGGACAGAGTAATGCGCAATCTGCCACTGCCCGCTGGCACAGTGGGCGGCCTAATAGCGCCGACCATAAAGCCCCTGGAGCGCAGCTGCTGATTGACCTCCATCACCAGCTGATCATTGTTAATTAGCAGGGGCTGAATGGGGGTCTGGGAATCCATTAGCTGCAGCCCCAGCTGCTGGGCACCATCGCGAAATCTTTGTATCAGTTGCTGCAAGTGCTCGCGGCGCCAGTGCTCGCGGCGCACCAGTTGCAAACTGGCACTGCTGGCAGCGGCTATAGCTGGAGGCAATGCGGTGGTGTAGATATAGGTGCGGGCAAACTGAATCAGAGTTTCTATCAAAGCTTCGCTGCCTGCCACAAAGGCGCCAAAGGTACCAAAGCTTTTACCCAATGTACCCATCAGAATAGGTACCTGTTCCACTGTTAAGCCCTGTTGCTCAACTATGCCCGCACCGGTTGCGCCCAGCACCCCCACGCCATGGGCATCATCCACCATAAGCCAGCCACTGTGCTGCGCTGCGACTGCGCTCATTTCCGGCAGCAGTGCCAGATCGCCATCCATGCTAAATACGCCATCGGTGACAATTAGCTTGCGGCTGGCGGTGCTCTGCTCAAGCAGATAGTCCAGCTGCTGCATATTGTTATGTTTGTAGCGTTTGTAACCGGCTCGGGAGAGATGACCTCCATCTAGTAAGGAGGCGTGGTTAAGCTGGTCTTCAAGCACTAGATCATGGCGGTTTACCAGAGCATTGATCACTCCCAGATTGGCCATATAGCCGGTGCTAAATAGCAGTGCCCGCGGGCGGCCAGTAAATGCAGCTAGCTGCTCTTCTAAATGCTGATGGGCAGTGGAGTGACCACTAATCAGGTGAGAGGCACCGCTGCCAGTGCCGTACTGATCAACACCGGCTTTTAAAGCGGCAGCTATATCTGGGTGCCCTGCAAGCCCCAAGTAGTCATTGCTGCAGAAGTTAACCAGAGACTTGCCATCGACCTGTAGAACAGCATCACAGCCAGACGCCACATGGGTTCTGTGGCGATAGAGAAACTGCTGATGGCGCTGATCGAGCTTGGCCTGAAGAATAGCATCCATACTGGTCATTGGAGGCCTAGCTAGCTCTGTAAAACAGTGCGTCGTTTTTATGCTCATTGATAGCTCGGTGCAGATCATCTTCTTGCTGCTGGCTGTCTTTATCCGCCTGATACTCCTCAGGTTGAATACCCAGGCGCTCTAATAGCTGCATATCTGTATTGGCTTTGGGGTTGGGGGTAGTAAGCAACTTATCGCAGTAAAAAATTGAATTGGCACCGGCCATAAAGGCCATGGCCTGCATCTGCTCGTTCATTTCCTCGCGTCCTGCGGACAGACGCACATAGGATTTAGGCATCATTAACCGAGCCACGGCTATAGTGCGGATAAACTCAAAGGGATCTAGATCAGCTTCATTTGCCATGGGCGTGCCAGCTACTTTAACTAGCATATTGATGGGCACTGATTCTGGATGCACAGGTAGATTAGCCAGTTCCATTAATAGGCCAGCGCGATCCTTTTGCTGTTCACCCATGCCCACAATACCGCCGGCACAGACTTTCATGCCTGAGTTACGCACATTGGCCAGGGTATTTAGGCGATCCTGATAGGTTCTAGTGGTAATCACCTCGCCGTAGAACTCTTCTGAGGTATCTAGATTGTGGTTGTAGTAATCGAGCCCCGCATCGGCAAGTTTCGCCGATTGATCTTCGCTTAACATGCCCAGTGTCATGCAGGTTTCCATGCCCAGAGATTTCACCTCGCGGATCATCTCAGCCACAGCGGGAATATCCCGATCATGGGGCGAACGCCAAGCGGCACCCATACAAAAACGACTCGAGCCACTGGCCTTAGCAATTTTAGCTGCTTCAATCACCTGCTCAATTTGCAGGAGTTTATCTTTTTCTAAACCGGTATCATAGCGGGCACTCTGA
>UPTG01001133.1_pt1 | contig 20082 bp, 22 predicted proteins | sample 2160121 | NCBI WGS metagenome assembly UPTG01 (sample SAMN06266255, study PRJEB28933) | marine metagenome | isolation source: Columbia River Estuary | place: USA:Columbia River Estuary, USA | collected 2014-07-27
ACGGAGTGATTTTGGCTGCTGTTCTGATATGTCTGTCATATCTAAAATATCCACACAAAACGAAGTGGTTAAAGACGTTAAAGCGCTATCAGCACTGCTGTAGGCGGCTGCTATCAATCCAAGAATAAACGTGATGCCTAGCGTGATTCCCAATCCGCTATTGAGAGCGATTTCTGGGAATAATAAATCTGTTTTGGGTTTGCCATCTAACAACGGAATCGCAATATTATTTTGCTTCGCATAAATAAACAAAAGCGCTCCCAAGAGCATGAACAAAAAGGTCACAAGTGTGAGTACAACACTGAACGAAAGCATGTTTTTCTGAGCGTCCTTAAGTGATTTGCAAGTCAAGTTTTTTTGCATCATGTCCTGATCCAATCCCGTCATACAAATAGTGATAAATAGTCCCCCAAAAAACGATTTTAAAAAGTAATTTTTATCTAAAATACTGTCCGTATTAAAAATGGTACTGTAGGATTTTAATTCTTCGGATTCTAAAAATTCAGAGAAACTACACCCCAAACTGTTAGTAATAAAATAAATAGATAATACCACCGCCGTAATCATAAACAGGGTTTGGAGTGTATCCGTCCAAACAATCGTTTTTATACCCCCTCTAAAAGTGTAGATCCATATCAGTAAAATTGAAATGATTACTGTAATTTCAAAAGGGACATTCCATTCGCTAAATACAAATTGTTGTAATACAATCGCCACTAAATACAATCGGAACGCAGCTCCCAAAACTCTAGATATAAAAAAGAAAAAAGCTCCTGTTTTATGACTTACAACGCCAAACCTTTGAAAAAGATACTCGTAAATGGATGTTAAATTTAATTTATAATACACAGGAAGCAATACAAATGCGACTACTACATAGCCAACCATGTAGCCTAAAACGACTTGAAAGTAACTAAACTGTGACCCATCGACCCACCCTGGAACAGATATAAAAGTAACCCCAGACAATGATGCCCCAATCATTCCAAAAGCAACCAAATACCAAGGCGATTGTTTACCAGCTTTGAAGAAATCGACATTAGAGTCGTTTTTTCCAGTTACATAAGAAATGATAATTAAAACTAAAAAATACCCTAGAAGGAGTGTTAAAATCAAAGTTGAACTCATCTGTTTTTGTTTTGTGATTGCTAAAAGTAACTATTAAAAATTGTATAACGAATAAATACATTTATAATTTAACTCTAGTAATTTTTAAATAATAATATTTTTAATGCCAATACTGTTACAAACAAGATTGTAAAAGGAATCTTTAGATCGTGAGAGTTTAGGAGTGTAAATTCATGACAACTATTAGTTTAATTTTATCTAAATTTGTGTCATGGAATTTTCTTCTAAATTATTACAAAGCGCCGTAGATGAAGTCGCACAATTGCCAGGAATTGGACGCAGAACAGCGCTTCGACTTGTACTTCATTTGATGCGTCAGCCAGAGTCACAAACACTCCATTTGACTGAAGCCTTACAAAAGATGCGTCAAAACATTAATTTTTGTAAAAACTGCCACAATATTAGTGATTCAGAACTGTGTGAAATTTGTGTCAATACCAACCGTAACCAACAAGTGGTCTGTGTAGTAGAAGATATTAGAGATGTGATGGCTATTGAAAGCACCGCATCTTATAGGGGCGTCTATCATGTGTTGGGCGGTAAAATATCTCCTATGGATGGGATTGGTCCTCACGATTTAAAAATTAATAGTTTAATTGAAAAAGTGCGTTCAGGAACCATTAAAGAACTCATTTTTGCGTTGAGCTCTACAATGGAAGGTGATACGACTAATTTTTATATTTTTAAACAAATTCAAGATATGGAAGTTGTGATTTCTACCATTGCTCGTGGAATTTCGGTTGGAGACGAATTAGAATACGCCGACGAAGTCACGCTTGGACGAAGCATTACTAATAGAATTCCATTTGAACTCTCTCTTAAATCCTAATTTATTTTGAAATTATCGGTTGTCATTCTGAATTATAATGTTCGCTATTTTCTGGAACTGTGTCTGCAAAGTGTAGAAGCTGCCTTAGAAGGAATTCCTTCAGAGATTATTGTCATAGATAACAAGTCTAGGGATGGAAGTTGTGAGATGGTGAAAGAGAAATTTCCTTCTGTGGTTCTAATTGAAAACAATTCTAATGTAGGGTTTTCAAAAGCCAATAACCAAGCTGTTCAAGTCGCTAAAGGAGAGTATGTATGTATTCTCAACCCAGATACAGTCGTTGCAGAAGATACCTTTGAATCTATTCTTAATTTTGCAGAACAACAAACAAATTTAGGCATCATAGGCTGTCGATTGATTGACGGTTCTGGAAAATTTCTTCCTGAAAGTAAACGAAATATTCCATATGTAAATAGTGCTATTAAAAAAATATTAGGTAATTCCAAGGCGTATTATGCCAATCAAATTAAGGAATTTGATACTGCAAAAGCGGAAATTTTAGTTGGGGCCTTTATGATATTAAAACGCTCACTTTACAATTCCTTAGAGGGTTTTGATGAAGACTATTTTATGTATGGAGAAGACATCGACATTTCTTTTAAATCTCTCAAAAAAGGCTATGATAATTATTATTTTGGACAAACATCCGTAATTCATTATAAAGGGGAAAGTACTCGAAGGAATGTTGTTTATCTCAAACGTTTTTATGGTGCTATGCAAATATTTTACAAAAAACATTTTAAATCCAATGTTCTATTTGATTTAAGTATCTTTTTGGGTATTAAGCTGATGATTTTGTTCAAACCATTAAAACAGGAACAATCTGATATTACGTACAAACCTGTATTGGTTTCGACAAAACCTAACGATCAGTTGGTTGAAAAATTGAATCCAAAAATCATAACTTCAATTAACGAAACAATACCTAACTCTGACATAATTTTGGATGCATCAAGTTTGACATTTAAGTCAATTATTGATCAGATGCAAGCTTCTAAAACGAATCAGTCTATTTTTAAAATTCAACCCAAAAATTGCAGTTATATCCTTGGTAGTAATTCGGCCGATAGTTTTGGCGACGTAATACAATTCTAATATTCTTTAATAGTTTCATCTATTTTAGTTAATTTTGCAGTCTAAATATTATATGAACATATTCTTAGACCTATGGCAAAATTTGAACTTAAATTACCCAAAATGGGTGAGAGTGTAGCCGAAGCCACACTAACGGCTTGGCTCAAAGAAGTAGGGGAAAAAATTGAAGCCGATGAAGCAGTTTTAGAAATTGCTACGGATAAAGTTGATAGTGAAGTACCAAGTGAGGTTGAAGGAGTTCTGATCGAGAAGCTATTTGAGATTGATGCTGTTATTGAAGTAGGGCAAACCATTGCTATCATAGAAACGGATTCTGATATTCCTGTGAACGTCCCACAAGTCACAGAAGTGACCCCGAATGCTGAGCCTGAAGCAGCAATACAAATAGAATCTTCTATCGAAAAAGTTCAAGATACGATCAGTTCAATTAGTTCCAATGATGCACGTTTTTATTCTCCATTGGTAAAAAATATAGCTAAAAAAGAAGGAATTTCTCAATCTGAATTAGATGCGATTACTGGATCTGGAAAAGAAGGCAGAGTTACCAAAAATGATATACTATCTTACATTTCAAACAAATCGCATTCAGTTCCAATTGAAGCGGCCAAGCCAGTCGTAACAAGTACTCCAAAAGCTCCGACTGCAACAATGACTTCAACTGCATCCACAGTAAACCCTGTAGTTAGCACTGGAGAAGATGAAATTATTGAAATGTCTCGTATGGGGAAACTCGTCTCTAAACACATGACAGATTCTATTCAAACATCTGCTCATGTGCAGTCTTTTATTGAAGTGGATGTCACTAAAATATGGAATTGGAGACTAGGAATTAAAGATACTTTCAAAGCTCGAGAAGGACAAAATATTACATTTACACCTATATTTCTGGAAGCCGTTGCTCATGCGCTAACAGTACACCCAATGTTAAACATCTCCGTTCAAGACGGAAAAATAATTAAACGAAAAAACATCAATATCGGAATGGCTGCAGCCTTGGAAGATGGTAATCTAATTGTGCCTGTCATCAAAAATGCAGATCAATTAAATCTTATTGGAATGACCAAGCGCGTCAACGATTTAGCACTTCGTGCACGTACCAACAAGCTAAAACCAGATGATATTCAAGATGGAACCTATACAGTTACTAATGTTGGTGGGTTTGGAAGTATCATGGGGACGCCTATTATCAATCAGCCACAAGTTGGTATTCTTGCTCTAGGCGCCATTCGTAAAGTTCCAGCCGTTATAGAAACAAATGAAGGCGATTTTATAGGTATTAGACAACGCATGTTTTTATCACACTCCTATGACCACAGAGTTGTAAATGGCGCCCTAGGCGGACAGTTCTTAAAAACGATCAAAGAATACCTAGAAGCATGGGACGTAAATAGAACACTATAATTATGCAATTATACCTTAATAAACCCATTTGTTTTTTTGATTTAGAAACGACAGGAATCAATATAACTAAAGATCGAATTGTAGAAATTTCTATCTTAAAAGTGAACCCAAATGGAACTGAAGAAAAGAAAACTTGGCTTGTAAATCCAGAAATGTCAATTCCTGCAGTAGTTGTAGCCGTACATGGCATCACCAATGAAAAGGTGGCCAATGAGCCTACATTTAAAGAGCTAGCAAAAGAAATTAATTCTTGGATTAAAGATGCCGACTTAGGAGGTTTTAACTCTAACCGTTTTGACATTCCGTTATTAGCAGAAGAAATGCTAAGAGCAGATGTGGATTTTGATATGAAAAACCGTCAATCTGTAGACGTACAAACTATTTTTCATAAAATGGAACAACGTACATTAACCGCTGCGTTTAAGTTTTATTGTGATAAAAGTTTAGAAGATGCTCACAGTGCTGAAGCTGACACGATGGCGACTTACGAGGTTTTAAAAGCACAATTAGATCGCTATGAAAATTTAGAAAATGACACTACTTTTTTAGCGGATTTTAGCTCTCGTAAAAAACTCGCCGATTTCGCAGGATTTATTGCTTATGACAAAGAAGGAGATGAGTGTTTTTCTTTTGGAAAGCATAAAGGTAAAAAAGTGACCGAAATTCTCGAAAAGGAACCTGGGTATTTTGGATGGTTACTCTCAGCAGATTTTCCGCTTTATACAAAAAAGGTTTTGACGGCTATCAAGCTGCGTGCGTTAAATAACAAACTACAATAAATGAAGCTCATTTGTATTGGGCGTAATTATGCGCAACACATTTCAGAACTCAAAAATGAAAAACCCAAAGAACCGGTTATATTTCTGAAACCTGATACAGCAATCCTCTTAAAAAAACAACCTTTTTTTATTCCCGATTTTTCTAATGAGGTGCATCATGAGGTTGAGGTGTTGGTAAAAATTAATCGTGTAGGAAAACACATCGATTCAAAATTTGCTCATAAATACTACGATCAAATAGGTTTAGGAATTGATTTTACAGCCCGTGACCTTCAGAAGAATCTCAAAGAAAAAGGGTTACCTTGGGAAAAAGCAAAAGCATTTGACGGATCTGCAGTTGTTGGAAAATGGGTGTCAAAATCAAACTTCGAAAACCTCAATGACCTTTCGTTCAGCCTTCACAAAAACAATCAAATTGTACAGTCATCGTCAACACAAGATATGTTGTGGAACATTGATGATATCATAGCATATGTATCTCAGTTTTTTACTTTAAAAATAGGAGATATTATTTTTACAGGTACCCCATCTGGTGTGAGCTCTGTTAAACCCGATGATTCTTTAAAGGGATTTATTGGGGAAGAAGAATTCTTTTCAATTAAAGTTAAATAATATATGAAAGCAGAAATAATCACGATTGGAGATGAAATTTTAATTGGTCAAATTGTAGACACAAATTCTGCGTTTATAGCAAAAGAACTAAACAACATAGGGGTTTCAGTCTATCAAATTACATCCGTCCAAGACGATAAAACACATATTTTAAAAGCATTTGAAGCTGCCGAGTCAAATGTTGATATTGTCATTATTACAGGTGGACTTGGTCCCACGAAAGATGATATCACCAAAAAAACGTTGGCTCAGTATTTTGATGACACTTTAGTGTATGACAAAGCTGTACTTAACAACATAAAATACTTGTGGAAACATTTTGTGAAACAGCCATTGTTACAGGTTAATATTGATCAATCACTCGTGCTATCCAAAGCAACGGCCCTAATGAACAAGTCGGGGAGTGCTCCCGGAATGTGGATTGAAAAAAACGACACTATTTTTATTTCTTTGCCTGGAGTTCCCTATGAAATGAAAGGTCTGATGAATGATGAGGTTTTGCCTAGAATCTCAGAAAAATTTGAATGCCCCTATATCTTGCACAAAACTCTTTTGACTTACGGGTTAGGGGAGAGTGTGATTGCGGAGCGGATCAAGGACTGGGAAGCTGCTTTGCCAGATTCTATAAAACTAGCATATTTGCCAAATTTAGGGCGCGTGCGGTTACGTTTATCCTCAAGAGGCTTTGATAAAGCAGCTGTTATTGATGGTGTTAATTTACAAATTGAAACTTTATTGCCGTTAATTAATGATATTTTTGTGGGGTTTGAAGAACAATCCTCAATAGAACAAATTATTGGAAACCAATTAGTTAAACTAGGAAAATCTTTGGCAGTTGCTGAAAGTTGTACAGGTGGTAAAATAGCAGAAAATATTACTGCTTATGACGGAGCCTCTGCTTATTTCAAAGGAGGTATTGTGGCATATGCTACAGAAATTAAAACAGGAGTTTTAAAAGTAGCCCCCAAATTAATTTCAGATCACTCAGTGGTAAGCTCTCAAGTTGCGGAAGCGATGGCTCAGAATGTGAAAAAAGTATTCAATTCGGACTATGGAATTGCAACAACAGGCAATGCAGGCCCCTCTAAAGGTGAATCAGATGCAGAAATTGGAACCGTTTGTATTGCAATTGCAACCCCAGAAGGTGTGTTTTCACAAGAGTTTAACTTTGGAAAACAACGACTTAGAGTTGTTCAAAAAGCGGTCACTATGGCCTTCACTTTGTTTCAAAAAGAAATTTTTAAAAAATGCTAAAATAAAGTTTGCGTACTTCTAAAGAATTCGTATTTTTGCACCTCGTTTTGAAACAACAGAACAACTAAAGTTAAGAAAAAATGTCAAGAATTTGTGAACTTACAGGTAAAAGAGCAATGTTTGGAAACAACGTTTCTCATGCCTTGAATAGAACTAGACGTAGATTTAATGTAAATTTAATCAAAAAGCGTTTTTACATCCCAGAAGAAGATAGCTGGGTAACACTAAAGGTTTCTACTGCAGCCTTGAAAACTATCAATAAAATTGGTATTCATGCAGCAATCAAAGAAGCAAAGTCTAAAGGTTTTTTAAAATAAACCAACGTTAAAAGCACTGTAAAATGGCAAAAAGAGGAAATAGAGTTCAAGTAATATTAGAGTGCACAGAGCACAAGGAGTCTGGAAAACCAGGAACTTCTAGGTATATTACAACCAAGAACAAAAAGAATACACCGGATCGTATGGAGATTAAGAAATTTAATCCTATCCTTAAAAAAATGACGGTTCATAAAGAAATTAAATAATTTTAGAAATTTTACTTCAGTAAAATTTCAAATGTAACACATTTGAATCATGGCAAAGAAATCAGTAGCATCATTACAAACAGGATCAAAACGTCTAACGAAAGCGATCAAAATGGTTAAGTCACCAAAATCTGGAGCTTACACATTTGTTGAGTCTATCATGGCTCCTGACAAAGTAAATGAGTTCTTAAGTAAGAAATAAATATATTTCTACAATATTACTTTAAAAGCTGCTTTTCCATAAAGCGGCTTTTATTTTTTAGTTTCCTCACATTTAATGCTATTTTTGTAAATAGATAAATAGTTGACTTATGAGTTTTTTTAAAAACATATTTTCTTCCGATAAAAAAGCCACGCTTGATAAGGGATTAGAGAAATCTAAAACCACTTTCTTTGATAAACTTAGTAAAGTCGTAGTTGGAAAATCCAAAGTTGATGCAGACGTATTAGATAACTTAGAAGAGATTCTTGTTACTAGTGATGTAGGGGTGAATACAACTTTAAAAATAATTGACCGTATTGAGTCACGCGTTTCTAAAGACAAATATGTTGGGACCGATGCCTTAAACCTCATTTTAAGAGAAGAAATCGCTGGTTTATTATCAGAAACAAATTCTGGAGAAGAAACTGAATTTTCTGTTCCACAAACTCATAAACCGTATGTGATTATGGTAGTAGGAGTGAATGGTGCTGGTAAAACAACTACCATTGGCAAACTTGCCTATCAACTTAAAAAACAAGGCTTAAATGTAGTTTTAGGTGCTGCCGACACTTTTAGAGCCGCTGCCATTGATCAACTACAAGTTTGGGCCGATCGAGTAGGCGTTCCAATCATTAAACAATCTATGGGAAGCGATCCCGCTTCTGTGGCATTTGATACTTTACAAAGTGCAGTAACTTCTAATGCCGATGTGGTTATTATTGATACAGCTGGTCGCTTACATAATAAAGTCAATTTGATGAATGAATTAACGAAAGTCAAACGCGTTATGCAAAAAGTAGTAGACCATTCCCCTCACGAAGTATTGTTGGTACTCGATGGTTCTACAGGTCAAAATGCCTTTGAACAAGCCAAACAGTTTACCGCTGCCACTGAAGTAACAGCCTTAGCGATTACCAAATTAGATGGAACTGCTAAAGGGGGCGTAGTTATTGGAATTAGCGACGAGTTTCAGATTCCTGTTAGATATATTGGCGTTGGAGAAGGTATAGAAGACCTTCAAGTTTTTAATAAATTTGAATTTGTGGATTCCTTTTTCAAATAAATCACACTATTTAATACTGCTTCATGAGAACTAAAACACTTAAAAAAAATAAAATTAATGTCATCACTTTAGGATGTAGTAAAAACGTCTATGATAGTGAGGTCTTAATGGGGCAACTCAAAGCTAGTGGAAAAGAAGTAGTCCACGAAGAAGAAGGTAATATTGTGGTGATTAATACCTGTGGATTTATCAATAACGCAAAAGAAGAAAGTGTCAATACCATCTTAGATTACATGCAGAAAAAAGAAGACGGTGATGTTGATAAAGTCTTTGTAACAGGATGTTTGAGTGAGCGTTACAAGCCAGATTTGCAGAAAGAGATTTCTAATGTCGATCAGTATTTTGGAACCACTGAATTACCACAATTACTCAAAGCATTAGGAGCTGATTATAAGCACGAATTGATAGGCGAACGTTTGACAACGACACCAAAAAATTATGCCTATTTAAAAATAGCAGAAGGCTGTGACCGCCCATGTAGTTTTTGTGCCATTCCGTTGATGCGAGGAAAACACAAATCCACCCCCATTGAGAATTTGGTCATTGAAGCTGAGAAATTAGCTGCTAACGGCGTTAAAGAATTAGTGTTGATTGCCCAGGATTTGACCTATTACGGATTAGATTTATATAAAAAACGAAACCTAGCAGAGCTTTTAGAGGCGCTAGTCAAGGTAGAGGGTATTGAATGGATTCGTTTGCACTATGCCTTTCCAACAGGATTTCCTATGGACGTCTTGGATGTGATGAAACGTGAGCCAAAGATTTGTAATTACCTCGATATTCCACTACAACATATTTCAGATAAAATTCTGAAAAGTATGCGCCGTGGAACTACTCAAGAAAAAACAACCAAACTTCTCAAAGAATTTAGAGCAGCTGTTCCTGAAATGACCATTAGAACAACTCTGATTGTTGGCTATCCTGGCGAAACGGAAGAAGATTACCAAACTCTAAAAGCTTGGGTAGAAGCCATGCGTTTTGAACGTTTAGGTTGTTTTACGTATTCACACGAAGAAAACACACATGCATTCAATTTAGAGGATGATGTGCCAGAGGATGTAAAAATGGCTCGTGCCAACGAAATCATGGAAATTCAATCTCAAATTTCATGGGAGTTGAACCAAGTAAAAATAGGTAAAACCTTTAAAGTAGTTATTGACCGTAAAGAAGGCGAGTACTTTGTAGGACGTACAGAATTTGATTCTCCTGATGTAGATAATGAAGTTCTTATAGATGCATCCAAAACTTACCTTAAAACAGGCGAGTTTGCGTCGGTTAAAGTCATAGAAGCTGCTGATTTTGATCTGTATGCAGAAGTGGTATAGCAGACTTCAAACTACAAAAGAATTAAAGTATCTTTACATCCATTAAGTAAATGTTATGCCAACTGATTGTATTTCTTTTCGAGACACCGCCTATGTATCCAAGCTGATCTGCGATTATGTAGAAAACCGTCCGGAACTACAAACGCTGTATCATCGGTTTCCAACTTTAGAAAATTTTAAAGCCCAATTAGAAGCAAAACAATCTGAATTCAATACTGAGAAAAGAAGTGTCTTAGTTAAAGCGTTGACTGATCAATATACACAGTTAGCGCCGTCTGAATTAACTATCAATACGATTCACTCACTAGGGTATGAAAACACGTTTACTGTCACGACGGGACATCAGTTAAACTTGATGGGTGGGCCGTTGTATTTTTTGTATAAGATTATAACAACCATTAATTTAGCAAAAGAATTACAACAGAAGTACCCTAAAAATAAGTTTGTACCTGTATTTTGGATGGCTTCTGAAGATCACGATTTCGATGAAATTAATCACTTTCATTTCCAAAACAAACGTTTCCAATGGACGCAACAAAGTTCGGGAGCTGTAGGAGAATTATCTACTTCAGGTCTTACAGAGTTTATACAGGTGTTTACCAATGTATTGGGTAATTCAACCCATGCCATTGCTCTTAAAAAATTAGTTAAGAATGCCTATGCAGGCCATTCAGATTTAGCTTCCGCTACACGTTATTTAGTGCATACACTTTTTGGGTCTGAAGGGTTGCTTGTAATAGATGGAAATGATTCAACTTTGAAGCGGTTATTTATTCCACAAATGACTTCAGAACTCACAAGCCAATTGGCGTTTAGAAGTGTTTCTAAAACCAACAAAGAGTTACTAAAAATAGATGCTGATTATAAAGCTCAGGTCAACCCTCGGGAGCTGAATTTGTTTTATCTTAAAGAAAACTTACGCGAGCGTATCGTAAAAAAGGAGAGTACTTATTCAGTCATAAATACCGATATAACTTGGGATTTGGAGGGTGTTTTGGAAGAAGTAAATTTACATCCGGAACGTTTTTCTCCAAATGTTATCATGCGTCCTTTGTATCAAGAATCTATTTTGCCTAACCTTTGTTATATTGGTGGTGGTGGCGAATTGTCATATTGGCTTCAACTTAAATCCTATTTTGAAGCGGAGCACATCCAATTTCCGATTCTGTTGCATCGAAACTCAGTCCTTTTAATCAACAAAAAACAACATCAAAAATTAGATAAATTAAGGATCTCCGTTTCTGATTTATTCCAAAACAAACAATTATTTATTCAATCTCAAATAAAAAAAACATCTAAATTACCCATTGATTTATCACCCCAAAAGGAACAATTAAAACAACAGTTTAAACATTTATATCTTATTGCTAATCAGACAGATAAATCCTTTAAAGGAGCTGTATCTGCACAAGAAAAAAAACAAATTAAAGGTTTAGAGTCTTTAGAAAAACGGTTATTAAAAGCAGAAAAGAAAGCTCATACAGATTATGTTGATCGATTAGAAGGCCTTCACTTAGAACTGTTTCCAAATGGAAGTTTGCAAGAGCGTACAGTTAATTTCACAGAATTTTATTTAGAACACGGAGATGCGTTCATGGACCACTTAAAATCAGAACTTGCACCACTAAATCAAAAATTTCATGTTTTAGCCCTTTAAAAATTAAAAAATTTAGGGCTCATTTTATTTATAAATATTACTTTTGACCATGCAACACGATAAGGTATTAATTCTCGACTTTGGATCTCAATATACACAACTTATAGCTCGCCGTGTCAGGGAGTTAAATATATATTGTGAAATTCACCCCTTTAATAAAATTCCAACCAATTTAGACGAGTTCAAAGCCGTAGTGCTTTCAGGGAGTCCTCAATCTGTTAGAGGAGAGGATGCTTTGCATCCAGATTTATCAGAAATTCGAGGACACAAACCTATGCTAGCAGTTTGTTATGGGGCCCAATATTTAGCTCATTTTTCTGGCGGTATAGTAGCACCTTCAAGTACAAGAGAGTACGGAAGGGCTAATTTATCTTTTGTAAAAGAAAATGAAGTCTTTTTTGAAGGCATTAATTCTGGTAGTCAGGTTTGGATGAGTCACAGTGATACGATCAAAGAGATGCCTACCAACGGTGTTTTATTGGCGAGTACGCATGATGTAGCCAATGCGGCTTACAAAATTGAGGGCGAAACGACTTATGCTATCCAATTTCACCCAGAAGTTTATCATTCTACTGATGGAAAAACACTTTTACAAAATTTTTTAGTTAATATCGCTGGACTTCAACAAGATTGGACACCAGATTCTTTTGTAGATGAAACGGTTGCTGATTTAAAAGCCAAAATTCAAGATGATAAAGTTGTTTTAGGATTATCTGGTGGCGTTGATTCAACAGTCGCAGCCATTTTACTACACAAAGCGATTGGTAAAAACCTCTACTGTATTTTTGTAAATAACGGTTTGTTACGTAAAGATGAATTTTCAAGTGTTTTAACTCAGTATGAAGGCATGGGGCTTAATGTTAAAGGAGTGGATGCTTCGGCACGCTTTTTGGATTATTTGGCAGGTCTCGAAGATCCAGAACTCAAACGTAAAGCAATTGGACGTGTGTTTATTGAAGTCTTTGATGATGAGGCAAACATGATACAGGATGTAAAATGGCTAGCACAAGGAACTATCTATCCAGATGTGATAGAGAGTGTTTCTGCAACTGGCGGTCCTAGTGCCACCATAAAAAGCCATCATAATGTTGGGGGATTACCTGATTATATGAAGTTAGATATTGTGGAGCCTTTACGAGCTCTGTTTAAAGATGAAGTCAGACGTGTAGGGGCTTCAATGGGTATAGATCCTAAATTATTAGGACGTCATCCATTTCCAGGACCAGGACTGGCCATTCGAATTTTAGGCGATATTACAGCCGAAAAAGTTCGTATTTTACAAGAAGTTGACGCTATTTTTATTAATGGTTTAAGAGAGTGGGAGTTATATGACAAAGTTTGGCAAGCTGGAGCAATGCTCCTTCCTGTCAACAGTGTTGGAGTAATGGGTGATGAGCGTACTTATGAAAAATGTGTTGCTCTGAGAGCTGTTGAAAGTACAGATGGAATGACTGCTGATTGGGTAAATTTACCTTATGAATTTCTACAAAAAACCTCAAATGATATCATTAATAAAGTTAAAGGTGTGAACAGAGTTGTGTATGATATCAGCTCAAAACCCCCTGCGACCATTGAATGGGAGTAGTCATAAGTTTTGTCTTGTAGTGTCTTAGAATTTTTATAGTATGAAAGAGTTTTTAATCCTTTTTGGAATTATTGTTTTTAGTTGTTTTGGCTATGCTCAAAATTTAAAAACTCACAGTGTAAAACCTGGAGAATCTATTGAGAGTATTGCTAATTTTTATAAAATTACTCCATCAGATATTTATGCCTTAAACCCAGATGCTAAAGCTGATTTTTCAAGTCAAATAGTTTTAATTATTCCAGAATCTTTTTTACCTCCTTCTAGTTCTTTAGAAGTAACAAAAGAGTTGGTTTCTTATAAAGTATATAAGGTTAGGCGTAAAGAAACGTTGTTTAGTATTTCTCAAAAATTCAAGGTAACAGTAGAGGATATAAAAGCTCATAACAAACAATTGTATTCTAAGAATTTAAAGAAAGGTAACAAGATTTACATTCCTCAATTTAAGACGATACCAAGTCAGGTCTCTACACAGATCATTCAAAAGTATACTGTATTGCCAAAAGAAGGTAAATGGCGTATCGCTTATAAATTCGGAATTTCGGTACCAGAACTAGAACTACTCAATCCTACTATGGGGTCTTACCTCAAAGAAGGACAACAGCTCAATGTCCCTAACATTTCTAATTCAGATGAAAAAGTAATTGAAGAGAGTGAGTTTGGTTATTATACTGTAAAAGCTAAAGAGGGGTACTATAGACTTGAAAAAAAATTAGGATTGACAAAAGAGCAATTGACAACGCTTAATCCTGAACTGATCACACAAGGTATAAAATTAGGAATGGTTTTAAAGATTCCTAAATCGAGTATTCAAAACATTGCTTCAGAGTTGTTTCCTTTTGTTAATTTGTCAGACACTTTGGTTAATTCGTCAACTAAAAAAATCGCTCTTTTGCTACCGTTTAAAACAAAAAGCATTGATTTTGATTCTCTTAATTTAGCTAAGAATCAACTTAAAAGAGATGGGTATATCAATATTTCAACTGACTTTTATGCTGGTGTAGTCATGGCGATTGATTCTGCCAAGCGTCTAGGAATCTCTACAAAACTGGAGGTGTTTGATACCAATGCAAAAATGCTTGATTTGAAAACAGTATTACTACAAACCAACTTCTCCAACTACGATGCTATTCTTGGGCCTATTACAGCTCAAAACTTAGAGTTGACCGCTCAGTATGTTCAAAAAGAGAATGTTCCTGTGGTTTCACCTTTTGTAAAAACTAAAAATAGTTATCCCAATCTATTTCAAACAATTCCAGATGAAAAATGGATGCGAACTAAAATGGTTAACTATGTGAAGTCTGACACCATTCCACATCAGACATTGATTATATATGATGCCAAAAATTTGGCAACAGCAAATTATTTAAAATCAGTATTTCCAGATGCCTCTCTATTGACTTCTAAAAAGAATCTTGAAGGTTTCGAACAGTTTTTTTTAATGTTAGAAGATGTTCAACAGGTACTTTTATCTGGTCGAACAACTGTTTTTCTAGAGTCTAATAACGAAGGGTTTGTGTCTAATGTTACTAGTATGCTCAATGCGATGAATGGCATCACTATTTTAATAGACGAAGATGATAATGAAACGGAGATCGAACGTGATATTTATTTGATGACGACCTCTAAAAACAAAGCTTTTGAGGGAGCAAATATTTCTAATTATGACTTGTCTAATTTACATTTTCAGTTCCCATCTGTTAATTTTACTTCGCGATTTTCAGAATCATTTGAGCAGCGTTATATACAAGAGTTTGGAACGTTCCCAAATAAATATGCAATTAGAGGATTTGATATAACGATGGATGTTTTATTACGTCTTTCTAGATATGGAACATTAGACACTGAAACTTCCAGCTTTCAAACGGTATACTTAGAAAATAAATTTCAGTACTTCCTTCAACCTTATGGAGGCTATAAAAATGAAGCTGGATACATTCTTAAGTATGAAAACTTACACATTGTAAAGGTTCAAGATTAAAATTCGACCAATAATTCTAATTGTTTGATTTGAGCTATCGCATTTTTGTTTTTTGGGTCTATCTCCAGTACTTTTTTGTACATTTTAAGCGCCTTTACATGTTCTCCATTTATCGATAAAGCTTCGCCATAACTGTCGTATACATTAGGGTTGTATCGGAAGAGATAGGTGTTTAATTCAAAACACATCAAAGCCTCTTTGATGCGGTCGTTCTTAAGTAGTACATAGCCCAAAGTATTTAATTCTCTACTGTTACGTGTTTTGTTTCTGAGAGTTTTATAAAGTGGGTTAAAGCTCTCTTTTATCGTTTCAATGGTTTCCGTGTCAAACACTTTAAATAAATAGTTAGCGCCTTCGTAGTTTGGGGCTGAAGGAAACCCAAGTGCTATTTGCGCTACATCAAGAATGTACGACAGTTCAGGGAGTTCTAAACCACGAAAATAGGTTAAATTTACATTGATTATATTTGGTTTATGGAAAAATTAGAAAAACTCATATATTCAGTTAAGTATCTACCTCAAATACTTTACTTTGGTTCTCTTGGATTGCTTGGGTATGACATTTATTGTGGTGTAATTAATGATACAGAATTTATTCCTGACTTACTTATGCTACCTTTAGTTATTTTCTTTTTCTATATGACACATTTAGCTGCAAAAAATCTAAATACAAAAAAGGAATTTGGAGGCAAGAATAAATCATAGTTTATGAAAATCAGAAATCCATTTAAAGATTATTTACTTCGTTGGAAGGATGATGTAACTACAAAAGAAAAACTTGTTTGGAGTTTTTTAATTGTTTTTTTATCATACATATTCTTTAACATATTTAAATTCAGTTGATGAAAAAGTACAAATTTGGACAGGGTTTTGACAAGTTTAGTAGAAAACAATTAAGTATCTATTATTTTTGTTTAGGATTCTTTGTAGGTTTTATTTGTATGCTTGCACTAGCTTAAATCATAGTTTAACCTACTTACGTGGATTAGAAGTTGCTGAATTAAAAAAAGAAGATATGCCTATGGTTTAATACGAATGGATGATTAAATAGCTTCTAAAGTAGTGCAGGAAAAGGTCCAGCAATTAAAGCCAAAACAACTAGAACGCCAACAGCAATATACCCATGTTTATTGAATCCTGTAATCATGTGAAAAGCCTTATAGTGTTTCTTATTTGTAATGATTTTACCGTAATTATCAAAAATCACAGTTCTATTGCTCTCAAACTGACTACTGTAGTCATATCTCCATATTTCTTTTTCTTCTAGATTTTCAACCTTTGAAGGTTTTCCATACTTTGATAGAATTAATTCTTTTGCATTGTCACTTTTAGAATACAAAGGTCTATTAATAGTTGACGAACAACTATATACTACAAAAAGAATAAAAAATGATAGTAGAAGGAGTTTTTTCATAATATTTCTTTTTCAATTTTAAATATTAATTCAAATGCATTGTAAACGGCATTATGTAATGCATCTCCGTGTGTTTTATTATCCATAAACTCGAAAAATAATTTTGTGTTTTCTTTTTTGTTTATGTTTAACTTATTATATAACTCTTTGGCAGTTCGTTCCATTGTTTCTCCTTCTTTTCCAACTGCTATGTATATTGATTTATTTGAATCGTAGGGCTTAGGTTTAGTTTGTAATAATTTTTCATCATTCCACCACATACTTGGACTTACAATAATATAATTATCAAAAAGTTCTGGTTTTTTTAATAATATTTCAGTTGCTAAAAGTCCACCAAGAGATTGTCCAATAATGGTTTTAATATTATTCGTTCTATAATTTGACTCTACATATTTTTGAACTTCATTTTGTAAAAACCTTATAAATTTATCAGACTTTCCTGAGTTTGGAAATTCTTTTTGGTCAAGCTTGTTTTGTGAAGGTGATGTAAAGTCTCTTTTTCTATCCACGTTCCCAATTCCAACAACAATTGATTCGGGAAGCATATTTATCCAAGAAAAAGAACCAAACTGGACAATTCCTGAAATATGTATGAAGTCTTCATCTTTTGAACCATCTAGCAAGTAAACAACAGGATAGGTCTTTAAGCTACTAGACGAATAATTTAAAGGTAAATAAATATTCAAATCTCTTATTTCGTCTAATATTTTTGACTCTATTTTTATTGACTTACCAATCGAAAACTCTGTTTCACTTATTTTTTTTGGTAATGTTTGCCCAAAAGAAACAAGTGGAATAAACAGTAATAGTAGAAGTAGTTTTTTCATTTTTTATTTCTGTAATAAATACTTAATGAAACAGGAAGTAAAACTATTATAATATATGTAATTATATTAAGAAGTGAGTTTTCAAATGGCTGTAAGTACTCTCCAAAAAAATCATCAAAAACTAAAGTGCCAAACCCTAAAAGCATAGAAAACGAACCACCATTATTGATAAAAAACTTTTTCATAAACTATGATTTAACCAAGCACAGTAATTCCTAAACTTAATCCTAATAAAAACCCTATCAAAAGCCAAAATAAACTTAATTATTTTCTGCCTGTAAATCTATCAAATAAAGATATTGATAAAAGAATAAGGGCAATTGCGTTTATTATTCCATTTACATAAATATCAATTAATTCAAAATAATTAAATAAAACAGCAGTTATTACTACTATAACTATACCTATTTTTCCGAAATTTTTTCTTTTCATACCCCCCAATTTACAAAATTTAGTTTTTACTTAAACTATCTGAAGAATATGTCTAGCTTTTACTTTATAAATACTTGTTTTACAGTGTTTTGGGATACTTTAGGGTATTCTTTACATTAGAACTTACTTCCCAATACAGAACTTAGAAAATATGTTCCCTAATAGCTCATCATTGGTTATCTCACCAGTAAGTTCTCCAAAATGATATAAAGCTTGTCTAACATCTACCGCTAGTAAATCACTTGATATACCATCTTTCATTCCATTATATACGTTTTGAACTTCAGTAAGTGCATTATTTAAAACACTAAAATGTCTAGAGTTAGTTATAACAGAACTTGAGTTATTCACTATACCTAATTCAATATATGAGGAGATTTTAGTCTTAACTATATCTATATTGATATTATCTTTAGCGCTAATAGTTATCAAATCATAATCAGAAAAATTATCATTAATAAAAGAAATATTAGCAAGATCTATCTTATTGGCTAATAATAATATGTTCTTATTGCTATAATCAGAAATTATTTTATCAATATTGCTTTTATAAATATTTAAATTTTTGTCATTCACTTTTGAAGAGTCAATAACGTACAAAACAATATTAGACTTATTAATATTTTCAAATGTCTTTCTAATTCCGATAGTTTCTATTTCATCATTAGTAGACCTAATACCAGCGGTATCTATGAATCTAAAGTTGATTCCATTAATAACTAGTTCATCTTCAATAGAATCCCTAGTAGTTCCAGCTATATCACTTACAATAGCTTTTTCTTCGTTTAAAATAGAATTCAGTAGAGTTGATTTACCAGTGTTCGGCTCCCCCACTATGGATATAGGTATTCCTTCTTTAATAACATTACCAAGTGAAAAGGAATCAATTAGATTTTTTAAAGTAGAAATAATCTTAACTAATAAATCTTCAAAAGCTTTCATATTAGCAAACTCAACATCTTCCTCAGAAAAATCAAGCTCTAATTCAATTAATGACGCAAAATTTAATAGCTCTTCTCTTAAAAGTTTAATATCATTACTGAATCCACCACGCATGTGATCCATCGCTATTTTGTGAGAAGATTCACTTGTACTTGAGATTAAATCAGCGACTGACTCTGCTTGGCTTAAATCCATCTTACCATTTAAAAAAGCTCTCAATGTAAACTCACCTGGATCGGCTAATCTACATCCATTGACAGTGAATAAATCGATTATTTTTTGTTGTATAAAAACACTTCCGTGACATGAGATTTCAACGATATTTTCCCCAGTGTAAGATTTAGGTGCTTTAAAAACAGAAATTAAAACTTTATCTAATGTAACACTAGAATCAATAATATAACCTAAGCTAATTGTATGGGTAGTTTGATTAATAAGCTCTACATTATTAACTGGTTTAAATAAACTATTAGAAATCATTATAGAATCCTTACCAGAAAGTCTAATAACAGAAATTGCTCCAATTCCTGGAGGTGTTGCTAAAGCTATTATTGTATCAGTTTTTATCACAAATAAATTTTTAGCAAAAGTAATGAAATTGAATTATAGAATATATATTTATATTTGCCACATGATAAATAAGCTGAATCATTTAATTTCCTTTATTTTTTTATACCCATTGTTTTGGATGGTATCTAAGCTTAATTTTTATCTTCTTTATAAATTATCTGATTTCTTATTCTACATATTTTATTATGTTATTAGATACAGAAGGGAAACTGTTCGAGATAATCTAAATTTAGTATTTCCAGAAAAAAATAAGCATGAGATAAAAGATCTTGAGCTAAAAACCTATAGAAATTTATCAGATGTGCTTTTGGAAGGTATAAAATTTACAACAATGACTGAAGAAGAAGTAAAAAAAAGGTTTCAGTTCAAAAATGTTGAAGTTTTAAAAGAACTTGAAAAAACAAAACAAGATTTAGTTCTAATGTGTGGACATTATGCAAGTTGGGAATGGGTGTTTATATTAGATA
>UPTG01001141.1_pt1 | contig 20041 bp, 16 predicted proteins | sample 2160121 | NCBI WGS metagenome assembly UPTG01 (sample SAMN06266255, study PRJEB28933) | marine metagenome | isolation source: Columbia River Estuary | place: USA:Columbia River Estuary, USA | collected 2014-07-27
TCACATGGAATTAATTGGAAATGTAGAAGGAAAAAATGTAGTTCTTGTAGATGATATGGTTGATACAGCTGGAACTCTTACCACAGCTGCTGATCTTATGATGGAAAGAGGAGCAAAATCAGTTAGAGCAATCTGTACTCATCCCCTGCTTTCTGGAAAAGCTTATGAGAGAATTGAAAATTCAAAACTTAAAGAATTAATAATATCGGATAGTATTCCTGTTAAAAATAAATCTAAAAAAATAAAAGTTTTATCATCAGCTAATTTATTTGCTGAAGTGATGAAAAACGTTCACAATAATAAATCAATAAACCCTTTTTTTATAAAATAAAATCATGAAATCAATTACAATCAACGGATCTAAAAGAGAACACGTAGGCAAAGTAGCTACTAAAGCCTTACGTAATGCTGGAAAGGTGCCTTGCGTTATATACGGAGGAGAAAACCCAATACATTTTTCAGCAGAAGAATTAGCATTTTCAAAACTAGTATATACAGCAGATGCACACACTGTTGTTATTGCTTTGGAGGATGGAAATAAAATCGATGCAGTTATGCAAGACATTCAATTCCACCCAGTTTCTGATAAAATTTTACATGTAGATTTTTTCCAACTTCATCCAGGAAAAGAAATAAGCATGATAATTCCAGTAAAAGTTGAAGGAACTGCGCCAGGTGTTAGAGATTCTGGTGGTTTACTTTCTAGAAATAAAAGAAAACTTACAGTTAGAGCTCTTCCTAAAAATTTACCTGACTTTTTACTAGCAGATGTTTCAACTTTAAAACTAAATGACAGTATAACTGTTGCAGATCTTTCAGAAGAAACTTTCAATATTTTACATCCTGATAATCAGGTTGTTTGTCAAGTTAAAATGTCTAGAGCTTCAATGTCTATTGAAGAAGAAGAAGAAGAAGAAGTTGAAGGAGCAGAAGGAGCAGAAGGAGCAGAAGGAGCAGCTTCATCAGAAAATTCTGAATCTGGAAAAGAAGAATCTAAATCTGAATAAATTTTAATTTTTAAAAATCTTAAAGCATCTCTTTTAATATTAATTGAGATGCTTTTTCTATTTTTATTAAAAATTATTTATTGAACTGGCTAAATTTATTTAAACGTAAAATAAAAAATTCTGAAATGAAAAAGTTTCTAATTGTTGGAATTGGAAATATCGGAAATGAATATGATGGCACTAGACATAATATTGGTTTCCAGTTTCTAAATTGTATTTCTAAAGAATTTAAAGAAAATTTTTCTACTGTAAAACATGGTCAAACATGTAAATTTAATCTTAAAGGAAAGTCAATTACTCTATTAAAACCGTCAACTTATGTTAATTTAAGTGGAAAAGCTGTTAGATACTGGCTAAATAAAGAAAAGATTGATTTAGAAAATATACTGGTAATTTCAGATGATTTGAATTTAGAATTTGGTAGAATACGCTTAAAACCAAAAGGGTCTGACGGAGGACACAACGGACTAAAAGATATTACCAATAGTTTAAACACATCAAATTACAGTAGACTAAGATTTGGTATTGGAGGAGATTTTCCAAAAGGCAAGCAATCAGAATATGTTTTGTCCAAATGGAATAAAGAAGAAATTTCTAAATTTATTGAACTTGAGCCTCTTTTTGTTGAAATAGTCAACTCTTATGTAAGTCAAGGGATAGATAAGACAATGAATAAGTTTAACAGTTAATGACTAGTTTTAACAACATTGACGAATTTAATTCTACGGATTATACGATTTTAACAATCGGAACGTTTGACGGAGTTCATATAGGACATCAAAAAGTTTTAGAAAGACTTACTAAGGAAGCAAAAAAAAATAATTTAAAATCTACAGTTCTAACGTTTTTTCCACATCCTAGAACAGTTTTAAATCCAAACAAACCGTTAAAGCTTATAAACTCTGTTAACGAAAGAACTGATCTTTTAAGTAAGTCTAAAATTGATAACTTAATTATTCATCCTTTTGATAAAAGTTTTTCAGAACTTGATCCTGAAAAATACGTTCTTGAAATTTTAGTTAAAAAACTAAAAGCTAAAATAATTTTAATCGGTTACGATCATAAGTTTGGTAAAAACAGAACTGCAAATATAAATGATTTAAAAATGTACGGTGAAAAATACGGTTTTAAAGTGATAGAAATTAAAGCAGAAGAAATAAGTAATATCGCAATTAGTTCAACTAAAATTAGAAAAGCAATTAGTGAAGGTGATATTTCTACAGCCAAAGAATATCTTGGACATGATGTGTCTCTGTGCGGAAGAATAGTTCGCGGGAAAAGTATTGGAAGAACTATAGGATTTCCTACAGCAAATGTTGAAATGAGCGAAGGATATAAGCTTCTGCCTAAAAATGGGGTTTATCTAATTGAGTCTATTATTAACAAAAAACAAGTTTTTGGTATGATGAATATTGGAATAAAACCTACACTAAGCGAAAGTTTTAAAACGATAGAGATAAACTTTTTTGATTTTGAAGGAGATTTGTATGATAAAAAAATTAGCGTTGATATTAAACAATTTATTCGAGATGAAGTGAAGTTTGATTCGCTAGAGCTTTTAAAAACTCAAATTCAAAAAGACAAAATCAATTGTAATTCAATTATTGATATTATTGATTAATTTTATAAAAAAATAAAAATGTTATTAGTTTCTGAAATAATAAAGAATGTAGATAAAATAAGTTCTTTAATGTCTAAAAGAAATATAGACGTTAAAAGTAAGCTTAATAAAATAATAGAAACTGATAAGCTTAGAAGATCTACACAATCAAGTCTTGATGATATTCTTTCAGAATCAAATAAATTAGCAAAAGATATTGGTGGTTTATTTAAATCCGGCGAAATTAAAAAAGCAACTCTTTTAAAAGAAAAGGCTGGAAATTTAAAAACGGAAAGTAAAAATTTATCACTTAAGCTTTCAACTATTTCTAATGAACTGAATTCATTATTAATAGAGATCCCAAACACCCCAAATGAACTTGTTCCAATGGGATCTAAAGAAGAAGACAATTTAGAAATATTTGTTCATGGTGATATACCTGAACTAAATGAAAGGGCTTTGCCCCACTGGGATTTAGCTACTAAACTTGATATTATTGATTTTGAGTTAGGTAATAAAATAGCAGGAGCAGGTTTTCCTGTATACAAAGATAAAGGGGCCAAGCTACAAAGAGCTTTAATTAATTATTTTATCGATAAAAACACTCAGGCAGGTTATAAAGAGATTCAGGTTCCAATTTTAGTAAATGAAGATTCTGGTATGGGTACGGGTCAACTTCCAGACAAAGAAGGACAGATGTACCATATTAATGAAGACAATTTATATTTAATACCTACTGCGGAAGTTCCTGTGACTAATATTTTTCGTAATACTATTGTTAAATCTTCTGAACTACCAATTTGTTTAACTAGCTACACTCCTTGCTTTAGAAGAGAAGCTGGAAGTTATGGCGCTCATGTTAGAGGTTTAAACAGGTTACATCAATTTGATAAAGTTGAAATAGTTAGAATTGAAAACCCTGAAACATCATACCAATCGTTAGAGCTAATGGTTGAACATGTAAAAAATATTTTAATTGAACTTGAATTGCCCTTTAGGATTTTAAGACTATGTGGCGGTGATCTTGGCTTTACTTCTTGCTTAACATATGATTTTGAAGTTTATTCAGCTGCTCAAAAAAAATGGCTTGAGGTTAGTTCCGTTTCAAATTTTGAAACTTTTCAGTCAAATAGACTTAAATTAAGGATTGACAATAATGGAGCTAAAAGTTTAGCACATACCTTAAACGGAAGTTCTCTAGCACTTCCAAGAATAGTTGCTTGTATCTTAGAAAATTTTCAAGACGAAAATTCTATTAAAATTCCTAAAGCATTAACAAACTATACAGGTTTTGAAAAAATATAAACTTAAAAACAGTTTAGTAAAACCCAAAAAAAAACTAGGTCAACATTTTTTAAATAGTTCTGAAATTGCTAAAAAAATAGTTGACTGTATTAATTACCAAAACATAGATTCTATAATTGAAGTTGGTCCTGGAATGGGGATATTGACACAGCATATTATCAACTTGAATAAAAGAGCATATTTCGTAGAAATAGATAATGAGTCAGTAGAATATTTAAAAGAAAACTATCCTGTAATAAAAGACTCTATAATCGAAGAAGATTTTTTGAAATTAGAATTAAGTGATTTCAAAAGTCCAATTGGAATAATTGGCAACTTTCCATATAACATTTCTTCACAAATCATATTTAAAGCAATAGAAAATAGAAATGTGGTACACACGGTAGTTGGTATGTTTCAATTAGAAGTTGCTAAAAGAATATGTGAAACTCCAGGATCTAAAACATATGGAATACTTTCTGTTTTAGTTCAAGCATTTTACAATGCAGAATTTATACTTTCCCTAGATCCTCTTCAATTTACTCCTCCTCCAAAAGTAAATTCAGGTGTAATTAGATTAACTAGAAAAATTAAACCAACATTAAACTGTGACGAAATTTTATTTTTTAAAATTGTAAAAACATCATTTCAGCAAAGAAGAAAAACATTAAGAAATAGTCTAAAAGTTTTTAATTTAAGTGATAATATAAAAGAAGATGTTATCTTTGGAAGACGCCCTGAAACCTTAAGTGTTGATGATTTTGTGCATCTAACCAATATTATTGCAAATGGAAACATTTCAACTTAGCGAAAAACTCTTAAAAAAAATTGCTAATTTAATTTTAGCAAAAAAAAACACTCCTCTTAAAAAGATTGTTAAGGATATTCATTTTGCCGATATGGCAGAAATTATTAATGAGTTAAATGAAGATCAAGGGGTTTATTTAATAAAATTATTTGACAGCGAAAAAACTTCAGAAATTTTAACTGAACTTGACGAAGATGTAAGAGAGAAAATACTTAAAGTTCTTTCAGTAAAAGAAATTGCGGATGAAATAGAAGAATTAGACAGTGACGATGCAGCTGATATTTTAGGTGAGCTTTCAGAAAAAAGAAAAGAAGAAGTTATTTCTGAAATAAGTGATAATGATTTAGCAGATGATTTAAAAGAACTTTTATCCTATAAAGAAGATTCTGCAGGTGGTTTAATGGCAAAAGAGTTAGTTCAGGCAAATGAAAACTGGTCGGTAACAAAATGTTTAAAAGAAATCAAAAAACAAGGTGAAAACGTTACAAGAGTACATTCAATCTATGTTGTTGATGATAAACAAAAACTAATTGGAAGACTATCTTTAAAAGATTTGATAACATCACCAGCAAAAAATTTAATTAAAGACATCTACATTCCAAAAGTTGATTCAGTCAATGTTTTTGAAGATGGAGAGGAAGTGGCAAAAATAATGTCTAAATACGATCTTGAGGCAATTCCGGTTGTTGATAATAAAAAGCAATTAGTGGGTAGAATTACAATTGATGATATTATTGACTTTATAAAAGAAGAAGCTGAAGAAGATTATTTACTTGCAGCTGGAGTTCAAGGGGATGTTGAAGCAGACGATTCAATTTTAGAACTTACAAAAGCTAGATTGCCTTGGCTGTTTTTAGGTTTAGTTGGAGGGCTTGGAAGTGTCTTTATTTTAGAAGGATTTGAAGATGTGATGACTCACCCTAGCTATAAAACTCTATTTTTCTTTACTCCTCTTATTGCCGCAATGGCGGGAAATGTTGGAGTACAATCTTCGGCTATTATAGTTCAAGGTTTAGCAAATGATGTTGTTAAAGGAAGTTTGGTTAATAGACTTTTAAAAGAGCTTGGACTAAGTTTAATAAACGGAGTTATTTTAGGAATTTTAACAATACTATTTGGCTTAGCCACTAATCTTCCAATTGAACTTAGTATAACTATTTCACTTTCTATGCTTTGTGTTATAGTGGTCGCTGCTTTAATCGGTACATCAATTCCAATTCTTTTGGATAAAAAAGGAATAGATCCCGCAATTGCAACTGGGCCTTTTATCACTACAAGTAATGATATTTTTGGAATATTTCTGTTTTTCTATATCGCAAAAATTATCTTAGGATTCTAAAAATGAAAATACTTCATTTAGACACCACTCATCCTTTTCTTGGGAAAGAATTAGAAAAAATTGGTTTTACAAATTATTATGATTTCAAAACCATAAAATCAGATTTGAAAATTTCTGATTTTTTTGGAATTATAATTAGAAGCAGAATTTCAATTGATAAGAATTTTATTGATAAGTGTAAAAATTTAAAATTCATTGCAAGAATTGGTTCAGGAATCGAGAATATTGATGTTGATTATGCAAAACAAAAAGGAATACAAATAATTTCAACACCTGAGGGTAATTCTAACGCTGTTGGAGAACATGCTCTGGGAATGCTTTTATCCATTTTAAATAATATTAATTCCAGTAATTCTGAAGTTAAGAAAGGAATTTGGAATAGGGAGTCTAATAGAGGAATTGAGTTAAAAAACAAAACTGTCGGACTTATTGGTTACGGAAATACAGGCAAAAGTTTTGCTAAAAAATTAATTGGCTTTGACGTTAATACTATCTTCTATGATATTAAAAAAATTGAAAAAGATAATTATGCAAATCCTGTTTCATTAAATTACTTAAAGGATAATTCCGATATAATCAGTCTTCATATATCAATGACTGAAGAATCTATTGGGCTAATTAATAAGAATTTCATTGAGTCTTGTGCTAAACCATTTTGGTTAATTAACACTTCCAGAGGAAGTTGCATCATAATTAATGATTTAGTAAAAGGATTAAAAGATGGAAAGGTTTTAGGTGCAGGTCTTGATGTAATAGCATTTGAAAAAAAATCATTTGAAAAGCTTACAGTAAATGAAAATGACCAATCGAATTTGAACTACTTGAATAGTTCAAATAACGTGATTTTAACTCCTCACATAGCTGGATGGACTCAAGAAAGCAAAATTGGACTTGTAAAAATTGCTCTAGAAAAAATAAAAAAACTTCTCTAAAAATGAAAAATATTTTAATACTATGCACTGGAAATTCGTGCAGAAGTCAAATTGCTCATGGTTACTTTGATAAATTTTCTAATAATAAATGTGTAATTTATAGTGCTGGAATCGAAACTCATGGATTAAATCCTAATGCGGTGCAGACAATGCTTAGAGACACTATTGATATAAGTAGACACACATCCAACAACGTAAATGAATATATAGATATAAATTTTGATTTCATCATTACTGTTTGTGACCATGCTAACGAAAGTTGCCCTAATATTCCTTCAAAAAATGCTTTAAAAATTCACAAAAACTTTTTTGACCCTTCAAAAATTAAAAACTCTAGTAATCCAAAAGAAGATTTTGACAAATGTAGAGAAGAAATTAAAAAATTTTCTTTAGAGTTTTATAAAAAATACATTGATTAAGAAACCACTAGCTGCAATGTTTCTTTAGTTCTTTGCTCCAACAAAAGCGTATTGTTTTTTAAAATTTCACCAGAAGAATTTTCGTTAAAATGTCTTATAGTAAATAAACTAACGTTTTCTGTGCATTCAACCTTAAAAGTAGCTTTCAATATAGAAATCAATTCCTTTAATCTAGAGTATTTGTCATAAACGCAGACAGAAAAGCTAATAGCAGAGTTCTGAATCAAGTCAACCTTCATTTTATTTTCATGTAAAATTTGAAAAATATCACTAATATTATCTTCAACTATAAAAGAAAAATCTAATGATGACAACTTTAAAAGATTTAAATTTCTTTGTACAATAAAGCAAGGTATTAATGGATCTATTTTAGTTCCTCTTGAAATTGAAGTCCCTTTCCCCTCTGGATTTAAAAAAGATTTAACATATAATGGAATTTCTTTTTTTTGTAAAGGCTGTAATGTTTTTGGATGTATAACTGAAGCTCCATAAAAAGCAAGTTCAATTGCTTCAGTGTAAGAAATTTGATTTAACAATTGAGGCTTTTTAAAAACTCTAGGATCAGCATTTAAAACACCTGGAACGTCTTTCCATATTGTAACAGATTCTGCGTTGAGACAGTAAGCAAAAATTGCTGCTGTATAATCTGATCCTTCTCTTCCTAAAGTTGTGCTAAAATTGTTAGCATCACTTGCAATAAAACCTTGAGTAATATTTAATAGTTTGGTATCAATATTTTTAGAAATGGAAGCTTTGGTAATCTCCCAGTTAAGGTTTGCGTCTCTATATTTAGAGTCTGTTTTAATCAATACTCTGGCATCAACCCAATTGCATCTTATGTTTGAATAATTTAAATAAGAATTTATGATTTTTGTTGACAAAATTTCTCCAAAGCTTACTACTTGGTCGTACACAAAAGAATAATCTGGAGATTTATTTCTTTTTAAAAAACCTCTCAAATTTTCAAAAACTTCTTTTACATCCGAAAATATTTGATGATTATCCTCTTTAAATAAATCATCTAAAATTTTATTATGGAAATTAAAAACCTCATTTAAAGAATACTGCAAATCATCTTTATTATCAAAATAGTTTTTCACTAATAGCTCTAACGAATTTGTAGTTTTACCCATTGCAGAAATAACTATAAGAGTCTGCTGTTGACCTAAATAATTTAATATTTTAACTAAATTTTTTACACCATCAGAGTCCTTGACCGATGCACCACCAAACTTAAATATCTTCATTTTTACTAATAAAATTATTAATTGCTAACTCATTCATTTGTGCAATTTGCCATTCTTTGGAGACATAAGCTCCATTTTTTTTGTAAAAATTAATTGCCTCAACATTCCAATCTAAAACAGCCCACTCAATTCTTCTAACATTTTTTAAATAAGAAAATTTTATAAAGTGAGAAAATAATGCAAAACCAATTCCTTTACCACGCATACTTTGAGTCACTATCAAGTCTTCTAAATGCATAGTAGGACCCTTCCAGGTTGAATACCTAGGATAACCCAAACACATGCCGGAAATTTTATTATTTACTAATGCAACAAAACAGGAAAACAATGGATTGTTTCCAAAACCATCATTAATTAAATCATCTGATGATATAACTACTGCATTGGGTTCTTTTTCAAAGACAGCTAATTCAGTTATTAATTCAATGACATATTTCATGTCATCTTTTTTTGCTTCTCTTATTTGAATATTCATAATGAATTTCAAAGTTAAACTAATGAATTTAATATTCAATAAATGATAAAAAGTATAACAATTTTAATGATATTTGTGACAATGAAAAAAGGAGTTGAACCTCCACATTTTACACAAGGCAATAAGTCTCTGAATCTTCAGAAACTTCAATCTTCTATTGACAAATCTGAAAAAAATGTTATTTTAAAAGGTCTATATGGATCTTCTAAATCTTTTTTAATAAATAGTTTGTTTTCAAATTTAAATAAAAATATTTGTTGGATTTTAGAAAATAAAGAATCTGCCGGATATCATTTTAATGATTTAGAGGGGTTAATAAAAGAAAAGCAATTATACTTTTTTCCAAGTAGTTATAACAGAGAAAATGATTTTAAGAAAACTAATACTCAAAGTATTTTTTTAAGAACAGAATTAATAAGAAACTTGAGTTCTAACTCAGATAAAAATTTAATAATTACATATCCCGAAGCAATTTTTGAAAAAATAATTATTAAAAAAGCTATTAAAAAAAGAGTTTTAAAAATTAAAATAGAGGATACAATCTCTTTAGAGTCTTTTAACGAAAAACTATTTGATTTAGAATTTAATAGAGAAGACTTTGTAGTTGAACCAGGAGATTTTTCTGTAAGAGGTGGAATTGTAGATGTGTTTTCGTATTCCAATAACAAGCCTTACCGAATTGAGTTTTTTGGAGATGAAATTGAAAGTATTAGAACTTTTGATATTGAAACTCAAATTTCTAATAATACTCTAAAATCTGTAGAAATATTAGGAGATCTTGAAAATAAAGAAATTGATTATGAAAGAGAAAATATCTTCGATTTTATTGAAGATAATACACTAATTGTAACAGAAAATATTGATCTTTTAAAAGATTCCTTGTCAAATTCGTTTGAAAAATTAAAATCAAACGGTAAGGATAAAATTGAATTAAATAAACTCTTTTATAATAGCGAATCCTTAGATCAAGATCTAAATAAATTTAGTGTTATTGAACTCAATAAAATTGGAAGTAATAATATTCACTTTCAATTTAATATATCTCCACAACCAGCTTTTAATAAAAAATTTAAATTACTCATTGAAAATATTTCTCAATTTCACAACAAAGATTACTCTGTAAAGATTTTCTGTAGTAATAAGACTCAAATAAAAAGATTCAAAGATATATTTGAATTAAATAAAACTGATTTTGATCCTGTTTTAATTGAAAAAGCAATTTTTAAAGGATTTATTGATCACGATCAAAAAGAAGTTTGTTATAGTGATCATGAAATATTTGAAAGATACCATAAATTTAAAATCAAGTCAGGATTTGAAACAAAAAAAAGAGTCAACTTAAACGAATTAAAACAACTTGAGATTGGAGATTATGTCACTCACATTGATCATGGAGTTGGAGTATTTGGAGGGCTAAAAAAAATTGATGTAAATGGTAAAATTCAAGAAGCAATAAAACTAACATATGGCGAACGTGACACACTATATGTTAGTATTCATTTAATTCATAAAATTTGCAAGTATAATGGTAAAGACGGTACTAAACCAAAAATTTATAAACTCGGTTCTGGTGCTTGGAAAAAAATTAAACTAAAAGCTAAAAAGAGAGTAAAAGAAGTTGCTTTCAATTTAATTGAAGCCTATGCTAAAAGAAAATTAAAAAAAGGATTTCAATATGGAATTGATTCGTCAATGCAACATGAACTAGAAGCTTCGTTTATATATGAAGACACACCTGATCAAATAAAGTCAACTATTGACATTAAGAAAGATATGGAAAGTCTTCAACCAATGGATAGATTAATATGTGGTGATGTAGGATTTGGTAAAACTGAAATTGCTATAAGAGCCGCCTTTAAAGCCATAGATAATAACAAACAAGTTGCAGTATTGGTTCCTACAACAGTTTTAGCTTTTCAACATTTTAAAACATTTTCAAATCGTTTAAAAGACTTTCCCGTAACAGTTGATTATTTAAATAGATTTAGAACAACTAAAGAAAAAAACTTAATAATTCATGAGTTAAATGAGGGGAAAATTGATATTATTATAGGTACTCACCAATTAGTAAACAATAAAATTAATTTTAAAAATTTAGGTTTATTAATTGTTGATGAGGAACAAAAATTTGGAGTAAGTGTTAAAGAAAAAATAAGATCTTTAAAAGAAAATATTGATGTATTGACTCTCACTGCTACTCCAATACCAAGAACATTACAATACAGTTTAATGTCTGCTAGAGATCTTTCAATTATAAATTCACCACCTCAAAATAGATTTCCAATTGAAAGTTCTGTTATTTCATTTAATGAAGAAATTATAAAAGATGCTGTTAATTTTGAAATTAATAGAGGAGGTCAAGTCTTTTTTGTACATAACAGAATTGAAAATATTCAAGAAATTCGAGCCTTGATTTCGAGATTAGTTCCGTCTGCAGATATAGCAATTGTTCACGGAAGGTTGGATGGCAAAACATTAGAAAAAACAATGCTTGATTTTATTGATGGACAATACGATGTTTTAGTTTCAACAACTATAATAGAAAGTGGATTAGATGTTCCTAATGCAAATACAATATTTATTAATAATTCTCAAAATTTTGGGCTAAGCGACTTGCATCAAATGAGAGGAAGAGTTGGTAGAAGTAATAAAAAAGCTTTCTGTTATTTTATAACGGCTCCGCTATTGTCAATTACTAAAGAAGCAAGAAAAAGAATTGAAGCTATTGAGCAGCATACAGAGCTTGGATCTGGATTTCATATTGCTATGAAAGATTTAGAAATAAGGGGAGCAGGAGATCTACTTGGAGCAGAACAAAGTGGATTTATTAACGATATAGGTTTTGAAACTTATCAGAAAATTTTGAGAGAAGCTGTAGAAGAACTAAAAAATAAAGAATTTGAAAATTTATTTGAAAATGAAATAGATAATTCTTTCAAAATTTCAAACTTCAAAATTGATACTGACTTAGAGATATTATTTCCGGATAATTATATAAATAACGTCAAAGTACGACTAAATCAATATCAAAAATTATCTAATATTATTAATCTTGAAGAACTAAAAATATTTACAACTGAATTAGAAGATAGATTCGGAAAATTACCAAGTCAATCTTTGGATTTAATAAAAACAATTGAACTTAAACTATTAGCAATTCAAAATGGATTTGAAAAATTAATTTTGAAAAACGAAAAAATGATATGTCAATTTATTAGCAATAAAGAAGATAAGTTTTATTCTTCAGGAGAGTTCACTAGAATTTTACAGACAGTTCAAAACAATCAAAATTTATGTCAGTTAAAAGAAAAAAAATCAATAAGTGGAGAAAGACTTTTACTTGTTTTTCAGGAAATTGACTCTGTTGAAAAAGCAATAGACTGTTTAAAGATTTTTTAAGTTCTTTATTACTTTAAATGCTTTATCAACCTGCTCTTCATTAACTAGAATAGTAAATTCGTTAGATGTAGAGATAACCTCATATATATTTATTCCCTCCCATGATAATCTTTGGAAAACAAAATAATATATACCTGGAATTGAAATGTTTTCGGCTGGAAGTTTTATTGAAATAGAGGATAAATTTTCTTGTTTTGAAATGCAAACTTCATTTTTTAAAACTTGTTCAACTAGAGATGATAAATTTCCACTAACAACTATATTACATTCATTCACTCCTCTTGATGAAGTATAAAAATCATCATTATTATCAACCTTAGTTAAAAGTTTAGCCTGATTACTTAATAATGTGTTTGAAACTTTAAAATTATAATCTATAAGGGAAGACCTCACAGTTATATCACCAATATCTTTAATTATTTTAACAATTTTAAAAGTAGTTCTAAACTCTAATTCGTTAGAAAGTCTTTTTAAAGCCATAACAATTGCTCCATATTTCACCTCTTTCTTTAATGATTCTTCAATTTCAGATTTGATTATTCTTGACAAAGAAGTTAAATTAATTATCCCTTGAGAGAGGGCAGAAATTAAAAAAGGTTTGGATTTTATATAATCCTCTACTGCTGAAGATATTGTTTTCATATACAATACAAATATACATTCATTTTAAATTGTTACAAATAAAACATTTAATTATATATATAACATCAATTAAATAATAACAGATTAAATTTAGGTAGATGAACAAATTATAAATGATTAATTTTACAAAAAATTGAATGTTGAATAAAAAGAGATTTACAATTACTGCAGCATTACCATATGCAAATGGTCCTATTCACATCGGTCACTTAGCGGGTGCATATGTCCCTGCAGATATTTACTCTAGATATCTAAAGTTAAAAGGGCATGATGTTGTTTTTATTTGTGGAAGTGATGAGCATGGTGCTGCAATACCAATAAGAGCTAAAAAAGAAGGTATTTCTCCACAAGAAATTATTGATAAATATCATTTTATGATAAAAGATTCTTTTTTAGAATTTGGTATTTCATTTGATAATTATTCAAGAACATCTTCAAAAATTCATCATGAAACAGCTTCCGAATTCTTTAAAGAACTTAATCAAAAAAATATCTTTGTTGAAAAAGAGTCAGAACAGCTTTATGATGCAAAAGAGAATCAATTTTTAGCTGATAGATTTATTGAAGGTGAATGTCCAAAATGCGGATATAAAGAAGCTTATGGAGATCAATGTGAAAGCTGCGGATCAAGTTTAAATGCTACTGACTTAATAAATCCAAAATCTAAATTAAGCGGAAACAAGCCTGTGTTTAGGAAAACCAAACATTGGTTTCTTCCTTTAAATAATTTCGAATCGTTTTTAAAGAAATGGTTTTTAGTGGATAACGAAAAGACTTGGAAAACTAATGTTTTTGGACAAGTAAAATCATGGATTAATGAAGGGTTAAAACCAAGAGCAATTACCAGAGATTTAGATTGGGGTATTCCTGTTCCACTTGATGGTGCTCAAAACAAAGTTTTATATGTATGGTTTGATGCACCAATAGGATACATCTCAGCTACTAAAGAATGGGCTAAATCAAAAAATAAAGATTGGGAGCCTTATTGGAAAGATTCAAAAACAGAACTTGTGCATTTTATTGGAAAAGATAATATTGTTTTTCACTGTATTATATTCCCATCTATTTTAAAAGCATCTGAAAAGTTTATTTTACCAAAGAATGTACCTGCAAATGAATTTTTAAATTTAGAAGGTAAAAAAATATCAACTTCAAAAAATTGGGCAATTTGGCTGCATGAATATCTTATTGATTTTCCTAATATGCAAGACACATTGAGATATACTTTAACATCTAATGCTCCAGAAAATAAGGACAACGATTTTACTTGGAAAGACTTTCAAGCAAAAAATAATAATGAGCTAGTTGCAATTTTTGGAAACTATATTAATCGTGTTGTTGTGTTAACACATAAATATTACGATGGCAATTGTCCAGAACTGAATTCATTGAGTGAGATTGACAAGAAAGTCCAAGAGGAAATCTATAGTTATCCTAAAAAAATTGGTGATTTAATTGAAACATATAAATTTAGAGAAGCTGTTAATAATTTAATAGACTTAGCTAGACTAGGTAATAAATATTTAGCTGACGAAGAGCCATGGAAACTTATAAAGACTGAAAATTCAGAAAGAGTAAAAACAATTATGAATATTGCATTGCAACTTTCTGGAGTCTTAAGTATTGTGTCTGAACCTTTTTTGCCTAATACATCCGCGAAATTGAAAGCTATGTTGAATCTCAAAACAGCTAATTGGAATTCTATTTCTAAGAAAAATCCAATAATACTTTCTAAAATAAATAAAGGGGAATTAATCTTTAGAAAAATTGAGGATGATGAAATTGATTTACAACTTCAAAAATTAAATGAATCAAGATAAGATTGGAATTATCGGATGTGGTTGGCTGGGTCTCCCCTTGGCTAAGTCATTAATTTCTAATAATTATAAAGTAAAAGGATCAACAACTAGAAAAAATAAACTTACAGTTCTAAAGAAAGAAGGGATAGATCCCTTTTTAATTGAAATAACTGATAATTCTATTTCAGAATCAATAAGTTCTTTTCTAAAAGGGTTAGATATTCTAATTATTAATATTCCTCCAAGAATTAGAAATGAAGGTGAAATAAATTACAGTAAAAAAATCAAGAATATTATTAATAAAACTAGTAAGGTAAAAAACATACTTTTTATTAGTAGTACATCAGTTTACGGATCAACACAAGGGAAAATAAACTCAGAAACAATTCCATATCCAGATAGTAAAAATGGAATTGAAATATTAAAAACAGAAAATCTTATTAAAAGTGAAAACAATACAATAATTAGGTTTGGAGGATTAATAAGTGAGGATAGAAATCCATTGAAATATCTAATTCAAAAAAATCAAATACTAAATCCTCTTGCGCCAATTAATTATATACACTTAGAAGACTGCATTGGAATTATTAGTAAAGTCATTAGCAAAAAAAAATGGGGAAAAATTTACTCTGGGGTTGCGCCATTTCATCCAACAAAAAAAAAATATTACGACAACTTGTGTGACAGCAAGAGGATTAAAACCTTAAACTTCTCAAATAAAAAAACGGTAATAAACAAAGAAATTAATGACGATAGAATATTTACTGAACTAAACTATAATTTTAAACACGCTAAAATTTAATCTTTCATGAAATCTTCATTATTATCTTTTGTTACTTCAAGATTCATGATATTTACAAAAGCATTATAAGAAACTACAATATCTCTGAGATGATTTTGAAATGTTTTGAAGTTTTCAATTGACAAATTATCGATATCAATTTTTAAAATATCTGTTTTCAAAACCCTAAATCTTCCTATTACTCTAGGGCGACTTAAAACCGATGGTACTGATACATCATTGATCTTTATAATATCTTTCTGAAGAGCTGACAAAGTAAAACTAAGTTGTCTAGGATCTGAAATTACTATACTTCTTACAGATTTAATTAAAAAAATATCTTTCCATAAACTAAAAATATCGAGGTGGTTTTTATCAAATTCTAAAAGTGGAGGAATAGAATCTGAAATAAAAATATTTAGATCTTTATAATCAATCGATTTATAAATTTTAGATTGTTTTTTTTCATTAGAGCAACTACTTAAAATCAAACAAAGTAAAAAAACTTTAATTAGCTTCATAATGATAATTTATCTGGAGCTCTAATTTAGGTATTTTAATTAAAACCTTATTGTGTTTTAAACGAGTAAACAATGGAGTAACTAGCGTTAGTTCCGTCTGATGTTTTCACTCTCCAGTAATACGTAGTAGCTGCATCTAATTCCACATCAGCAGTTTGTGCTGACAAGTTTGATAAAGCCGATGTTGGTGTTTGTTTACCATCTACCTTGTCTACATAGACCGTGTAACTAAGCGTATCTCCACTATCTGGATCTGTTCCTTCCCAAGTAAATGTAGCTTTACCATCACTAAGCGTGACAGTAGATCCAGACGCTGGAGTTTTAAGCTCTGCTGGGAACGGTGCATAATTAACAACACCATCGCCTGCTAAGTAAAACTTCCATGTATCACTTGCTGTTGTAGTTGTACTACTTGTGTTTTTTGAAGTCACTTTCCATGAGTAAGGCACGCCTTTATCAAGTGTAGCTGTTGTGCTTGTTGCAGACACTCCGTTTTTGTTTGTAGCAACACTTGTGTTTAGATTAGTAATTCTAACATCATAAGTATTGGTACTGGCTGAAGCGTTCCAACTAAAAGCTACCGTACTCTGGGTATCCGACACACTAGTTCCCGTCTCACAAGTCTTGTTGTTTGCTGGAGCTACTAAAGTAGACTTGCCTGGTGGTGTTGGTGGTGGTGGATCCACTGGACCACCTCCTCCGCCGCCGCCGTCATCTCCTCCGCCTCCGCCGCAGCTTAAAAGAAGTAATGTAAACATAAAACTAAAGTATTTTAATATCTGGTTTCTCATCGTTTTATTATTTTAAATGTTTTTCTAACTGTTGGTCCGTCCAAGGTTACTAAGTAAGTACCTGCTGGAACACCACCCAGATCTAAATCTGTTTTTCTTGTGGATTGTATCTCTTGTTCTCTTGTAAAGATTAGATCTCCTTTTGAGCTAAACACGCTCATTGTTACTTTACTGTCTTCTCCATTTACATACACATTAACATCTCCAGGTGTTGGGTTTGGATAATACAATATATCCTCTGAGATAAAGATCTCTCTTTCTATTATACCTTGACAGTCTAAGTCTGTGCTGATCTTAATTATACTAAGCCCTGTTGGAAGATTAGTTGTGAACTTATCTCCCTTCACATCATAACGCTGACCGTTTACTTCAACGTTGTAAGATGAAGATCCGCTTAACTGTATGCTAGTAGTTCTGTTGTCGTTATCAACATCTATAAACGCGCTTAAGGCTTTAGGTTCGCCAATATTAACTTCAAAACACTGCTCGTAGGCGTCTTGTCCGTCAACTTTAAAACAAACCGTGTAAGTACCTGTCCCAAGACCAGTCACTGAAGCAGTCTTTGTCTCTGCGCCTAAAGAAATAGGATCGTCTTGGCCTGTTACAGTAACTGTGTAGTTATAACTCTCATCCTCAATACTAAGTCCAATCGATCCATCAGTGTTACCAATGCAACTCGCGCTAATTACTGACACCTTGTTATTGTTTAATGGTAAATCAAATACTTCACAACCGTTAAAATCTACAGTTGAACCCTCAGGTGTGTCTGGACATTGATCCTGTGAATTAAGTATGCCGTCATTGTCAATATCATTAGAAAACACAGTAATAGTTAAAGTACCTGTAGTATCAATATCTATTCCATCTGAAACTGTATATGTAATTATTTCAGTTCCCAAAAAACTAGCAGCAGGTGTATAGTCAACTGATAATGCATCAGAATTAATAACAACTGTACCAGATCCATCAGTACTGACAGCTGTTAATGATAAAACATCTCCTTCAACATCAGTGTCGTTTGCTATAACATTTATACTAGATAAGGGAGAGTCTCTTTCAATTTCAGAAACATCCGAAATTGCAATAGGAGCATCATTTACCGAACTTACTGTAACAGTTAATTTACCTGTATCATCAGTATCTGTTCCATCAGAAACTGTATATGTTATAGTTTCTGTTCCATTAAAATTAGCAGCAGGAATATAATCAACTGACAAACCATTTGTGTTAATTGCAACTGACCCTGTCCCATCAGTACTAACTAATGTTAATGATAAAGTATCACCATCAATATCTGTATCGTTATTAACTACATCTGTACTAGTTATAGCAGCATCTTCATCAATTGTCAAAGTATTTGAAACTGCTACGGGTGCATCGTTTACAGCACTAACAGTAATTGTAAATATTCCCTCATCTGTTAGTGAACCATCCGAAACAGTGTAAGTAATCGTCTCTGTTCCGTTAAAGTCAGCGGCAGGTGTGTAATCAACTGATACTCCATCTGCATTAACAGCTACTGTTCCCGTTCCATCCGTTGAAACAGCAGTTAAGGATAACGTATCTCCATCAACATCAGTGTCATTAGCTATAACATCAGTGCTAGTTAAAGCAGCATCTTCATCAACAGTTAAGATATTTGCAACTGCTAATGGTGCATCATTAACCGCAGTTACTGTAATTGTAAATGTTCCGGTTGTTGTCAAAGCGCCATCCGAAACAGTGTAAGTTATAGTCTCTGTTCCATTAAAATTAGCCGCTGGTGTGTAATCAACTTTTAATCCGTTAACAGCTACTGTTCCAGAACCATCCGTTGAAACAGCAGTTAAGGATAACGTATCTCCATCAACGTCTGTATCATTAGCTATAACATCAGTGCTAGTTAAAGTAGCATCTTCATCAACTGTCAAAGTATTTGCAACTGCTACGGGTGCATCGTTGACAGCACTAACAGTAATTGTAAATGTTCCTTGATCTGTAAGCGCACCATCCGAAACTGTATAAGTAATCACCTCTGTTCCGTTAAAGTCAGCAGCAGGAGTATAATCAACTGACAAACCATCAGCATTTACAGCTACAGTTCCTGTTCCATCAGTAATAACTGCTGTTAATGATAAGGTGTCACCATCTTGTTCTGTATCGTTTGAAATAACATTTGTACTAATTAAAGTAGCGTCTTCAATTACTGTTAAAGTATTTGCAATAGCAACTGGTCCAAACTCACATATATCACCAATGTTATTATTATTTAAATCTTCTTGTCCTGGGTTAGCTACTAAGGGACAGTTGTCATCTGTATCAGAAACTCCGTCACCATCTGTATCTTCACAAACATCACCAATTCCATTACCGTCAGAATCCTCTTGACCGGGATTAACAATTATAGGACAAATATCATCTTTATCTAAAACTCCATCTCCGTCAGTATCCTGACATGCGTCTCCTTCTCCGTTGCCATCAGAATCCTCTTGACCTGGATTTGCAATTGTGGGACATATGTCTTCTGTATCAATTATACCATCACCATCTAGATCACTTTGAGCTTCAGATATAAATGTTGTAACAGATGTTACGACAGAATTATTCTCTAAAATAGAAATGGATTTTCTCGATGATAAAACGGGCAAGTCTTCAGATTTATCATCAATATTTTGAATTTTTAGTGTTAATTCATAAACATTATCCTTGTTAGCATCAATAGGATTAGCAAAACTAGGTGCTGAAATAAAAGATAGTTCACCAGATGAAGAATTAATACTAAAAAAATCTTTATCAACTCCACTATCAACGCTGTATATTACTTTCTGAGCATCATCTGACTTTAAAGATCGACTAGAACTTGTATTATTATTTAAATTATTATAATTATCAGTTATTATTCCAGAGTCAGTGTTATCTCTATAAATTGCGACAGTTAAATCTTCTGTAACAAATACGTTAGGATCATCAACAACAGAAACTGTTACTTTCCCAATAGCACTAGTTTTTGTCCCATCA
>UPTG01001149.1_pt1 | contig 20006 bp, 17 predicted proteins | sample 2160121 | NCBI WGS metagenome assembly UPTG01 (sample SAMN06266255, study PRJEB28933) | marine metagenome | isolation source: Columbia River Estuary | place: USA:Columbia River Estuary, USA | collected 2014-07-27
TTGGTTCAAGAAATATGATATAGTTATTTTTGATAATTTTCCTGAAATGCCTATTTCAGATAGATGGTTCAACCTCTTCATCAAAAAAATATATTCTGAAAATACTTCTTTGATAATGTTTAAAGGAGGTGGAGAAGATTTAAATTCATTTCAGAAGATAGGTCCTTTATTTGGAATAAATCTTTCCAATGAAGGTGATCTAAAAAATATTTCAAAAAAGGGAAGATTAGAATAAAAATTAATGCGGGTAAGTGCAACACTTTAGAGATCTCATAAATTAAGACTACTAAAAGAATTAACGGCACAAATTTTACGTGGTGATTTATCTTTCCAAGTAAAAACGAAAGACCAAAAGTCGCAATGATGGATACGATAATCATGATTAAAACTTGGAGGCCAAAAAACGTGAAAGAAGCTTGGTTAATGTCTTCATTCAGGGCAATGAAATTGAAAAATAATACACCCATTACATCAGACAAACTACTTTCATAAATTACAAATTCACGCTGGTTATCCTTGAGGTTTGCCACACTAGGAATAGCAATAGCACTACTGATTATAGAAAGAGGAATGGCATTGATTAAAGCTATTTTTAGAGAATGTCCACCCGCCATCTGAAAGGCAAATGACAATATAAAGGACATCGCAATAATTGGTAAAAGTGCTCCGAAAAATGACTTTGTGATTAATCCAATTTTTGATTTATTTAGATTTAATTCGAGTGCACCTTCAAGTACTATAAGAACTAACCCTATGGTTGCCAAAACAGGGAGAATAGGAGAAAAACTTGGGAGGCTGATTTCTAAATATGAAGTGACTTGTTGAATTCCCCAGCCTAATAAGAGCAATAAAATAACTGATGGAATTTTAGTATAGCCTGATGTTAAATTAAAGATGTAAGCAATGAGTAGGAGTAAACAAAAGGTGATGATAATTGCTGGAGTCATATGTGTTATTCCTGAGTTTTGAAGGTAGTTTTCTTTAGCGTAATGATAGTCGTAAAAAGAATACTGACCTTTTAATTGAGTTACGAAAAGGAAAATTAGGGGTTAATCCAACCTCGATTTGCAATTATACCATTTGGCTTGTTTTCCAAAACTCTTTTACGCGCATTTATCCATTCATGCTTTGGCGCTGAAACAAAAGCTAAGGCCGAACCCATATAAGTGGAACTAAAATAATCTAAGGTGTATTCTTTGAGGGTCAAGCAATCCAACCAACGGTAAAAAGCTTTTAACTTTTCGTCTTCACTTTTGTGGAGTGATTTCAGAAACAAATCGAAATAATATTTTTCAGACTCTAAATAGGCTCGGTGCTTGGTTTGGTATGTCTTCCAAATAAATTGAAAGAATTTCCAGCCGTATTTTATCAAGAGAATGAGTAGCAAAATGGCAACGCTGAGTTGCTTCCAATTCATGCCCAAGAATTCAAAAGGTTTTTCCTCTTCAGTTGAATCAGCAACAGAGGCTGCGACCATCGCGTCTAAAGAATCTTTAATGCTTGTTACCATTCCCAAATCTGGATTGGGTTGCACGTTTATCACGACTTCTCTTAATGTTCGTTTGTAGACTTTTTTTCGTCCAGTATTCCACCACATGAGTGTGATCTCTGGAATAACTACTTCTCCTTCTTCCAAGAATAGGTAGCGCATGGCATCGGTTCGTTCTGCACTAAAAGAAGTTTTTGTTTTGTTGTTCTGTGTAAACGGACGATCCGGATAATAGCTCACATTTTCAATGCTGTCCCATTCTACGGGTGGAATCAATTCTGAAACCGTTAAGGCCGCATTCCGATGAATTCTTCGTTCGAGAACATCACCCACTTTTACGTTTTTTAGATCGCCAGACCACGAGTCTTTTACATTTAAATCGGGTGTAACCAGCCAATCACTTTTCTTAAAACCAGGAGGAATCGGACGGACTTTAATGGTTTTTGCTTTGGTCTTTACTTTTCGTTTAACGCCCTTGTAACCTCCATCATCTGGGGTTTCTACTTCTATGGTTAAGGCTGGGAATTCAATATCTTCTTCTGAATAGGGAAAGACATTGTAGAAAAACTGCACGCCTGCGTAGGTCTTTCCTTTTATGGTTTTCGATGTACTCAACGATCTAAAGGGCACGGTAAAAGCACCGTTTACTTTAATGTTTTGAATGTCTACTCCCGCTGTAAACCAAGTGCTCGTAAAAACGGATACCGTCACTTCAACAGGTTCACCGACATAAACTCGAGAAGTATTGACCGAAACGCTACTGGTTAAATGTTGTGCAAAAATGGAATGAACCAAAAGCAACATCAAAAGCAAAAGGCCGTATTTCAATCTGCCGCTTACCATTTTTTCAATCCTTTTTTAGGTTTCATCTTTTTCACTTTCACCTCATGTGCAAACTTTCGTTTGAGGAATAGGGATGGATCATCATCTACTTTTCGCATCAATACTTTTTGTGAATTGTCGGCTTCGCCTGCTTCAAAGTTGTCTGGCACTTCTTCAAGTTCTTTTCCCTTCCGCACATCGGTGTTCACGGTTTCTTCTTTCCGCTCTTGTTCCATGTCTTCTTTGGTGGCCTCTTGTCCTCCGCCACTCAAGTCTTCAGGTCCTTTGTTTTGCTCATTCTGAGCTTCACCTGCTGGCTTTTTTTCTTGTGCTTCCTCAGGATCCACATCATCTGCACCACCCATCATTTTCAGCGCTATTTGCTGATTCTTAGCCGCGTCTTTCATGTCTGGGTTTTTCTCTACAGCTTCCCCAAATGCTAGTTGAGCTGCGGCATAGTCTCCATTTTTGTAATAGGCCAATCCTAAGTTGTAGGCCGCTTCCGCAGATGTATCTTGGTTAAACGCTGTAATAGCCGATTCATAATCACCGGCTTTGAAATAGGCAACACCCTTGCGCATTGGGTCTTCAAAAGTCTCTGCAGCGGCAGTATAGTCTCCTGCTTCCACTATTTTTTGAGCTTGATAATCTTTTGTGTACCACAAGTCCTCAAAACTCATTTCGTTCGTACAAGAAGCTAACCCAATGAAGAGCAATCCATAAATCACAAATCCCTTTCTAAACCACATCAGTAAAAACAAGGCTAAAGGAATAGCCAACCAAATGCCTCGATCTACCCAAAGGTTTTCTTTCTTTTCGGCTTGCTCTTGAAAGCTCAAGTCTTTTGCAATGAGATCAGAAATATGTGCCATATCGCTGTTGTCCAAGGTCAATTGATTGACATGCACACTCTTTAAAGAAGAAAGCTGATTAAGCACGTTTTGGTTTAAAGCAGAATGAACGGGGTCACCATTCTCATCTTTCTGAACTCTTTTGCTTTTTGCAAACGTAACATCTGCGCCAGAAAACGTATTCATCGGCAACACCTCAACAATTCGGTTACCCTGATTTATATACGCCTGAATGTGTTCAAATAATTGTGCATCAAAATCATCGGTAATTAAAATTAATCGAGAAGGCGCATCGGAAACTTTGGTGATGCTATCCGTTAAAAATAGGGCTGCCTCTACATCCGAACCCGGGTAGGGCAGAACATCAGGCGACAAGCCGGTAAGATGACTTTTAATAATGTTGTAATCGGTGCACAAAGGCACGATCGTGTGCGCTGTCCCCGCAAAACCAACCAAAGCAATTCGAGCATGTGGATTGGCATCTAGAAGATCGTTAATCTTGAACTTCGCACGCTCTAATCGTGTTGGCTGAATATCTGTAGCCATCATACTTTGTGATAAATCCAAAGCAATGACCACGGGTGTTTCTAGAATTTTACCGGGTACTTCTACCTCATTCCAAGTGGGACCCGCGAGACCTAAACAGGCAATTGCCATAAAAACAGAAAGCAAGGAATGAACAATCATCCTCATGGTTCCGCTTCCCTTTTGAATGACATAAGGCCTTAAATGAACTGCGATGTTTTTTTTCCACTTCTCTTCATCTCTAAAACTAAAAAAGCCGATTAAAAAAATGAAAGCGACTGCCGCCAAAGCATATAAGAATTCAGGTCTCAAAAAGTGAAACTTATCCCAATCTATGGTTGTCCAATCGTTCATCATTTGCGAGTTAATTTTCGAATGATGTTTGTTGAACTTGTCAAGAAAGACAGAAGAAGACCTAAGCTCAAGGCTACGGCTAAAGGATAATAGTAAAGTAAAGTGGAGGGTTTGTAAACCTCTTCTTCATATTCAATAGGTTCCAGTGTATCCAGCTCTTCATAAATCTGTTCGAGCTCTTCGGTGTCTTCACCTCTAAAATATTTTGCTCCGGTTAATTCTGAAATTTCTTTTAATGTCTTTTCATCTAAGTCAGAGCCAGAATTTCCTGGGCTTCCGATGCCAATCGTATACACTAAGATGGAATCGTTCTTTGCTAAATCTGCTGCGTCAAGCGGGAGGATGTCCATTCCAGCATCTACACCATCGGTCAGGACAACCATTACTTTTGAGTCTACGGTGTCGTTATCGAACATTTCAATGCCTTTCACAATAGCGCGTCCAATGCTTGTCATTTGTCCCGCAAAGCCAACATCGGCTTCATCTAGCAATTGCTCTACAACGGGCAAGTCTGGCGTAAAGGGCGCTTGAATGTAAGCGGCTGAACCAAAGAATACAAGACCCATCCGGTCTCCCTCGCGCTTGCCGATAAAATCGTGCATCACTGATTTTACTGCCTGCCAGCGCGAAGATTTTTTACCGTCAACAACCCAATCTTTTTGGGCCATGCTAAACGAAATATCAGCTACGATTAAAAAGTTACGCGATGTTTTGACTTTTAACTCTGGCTTACCTACCAATTGTGGTGAGGACAAGGTCCCCAGAAGGCAAATCCAAATAAGCATCATGCCCAGCCAAACGAAGAAGTTTCTTCTTTTGACCAATGCAGATTTTCTAGGTTTTTCGCCTGAAATGAGTTGAGCCTTCTTAAAATTTGGAAAAAACAATGAAGCACTTTTCATTCGCAATGGAGGCAAAATAAAATATACCAGAATGGGTAATGGTAAAAACCAAAACACCCACAAATGCGCTATTTCAAAGTTTTCAGGTATGATGATTGATCCATTTTTTAGAAGATGTAAAAAGCTGTTTCACCTCTTCAGGTTGTTCGATTTTATTTTGATACAAAGCCTGACTTAACACCTTATCGTATTTAAGAAAAGATGTTCCCTTTGATTTGCTTTCAAGGAATTCTAGCCAAGCTACCCCTGATAAATCAGCAACTTCATTTCGCGCGTAAGTCGTCAAAGACACCTGTTTCAATACAACCATCATGTCGTTTATACAAGACGCTTCTTGCTTCGTTTGAAACCTATTTTCTATGGTGTTAATCAGTTGAATGGCTTGTCTGCGATAGGCGTTCTTGTAATATTTTATTCCGACTTTGAGAAGAGTAACGATGATTAGAATACCAAGTGTTGAAAATAGAATAGGCCAGCCCATGGTCTCAAAATGAAAGCCAACCGGAGCGGGTTCAAACAAGGGGCCAAGATCTATGTTATCTGCTTGAGCGCTCATTTAACGAAACACGCTTTTAAGTTGCACATCCACATCTTCCGTTGTATTGAGTTGAATCAATGGAATTCTATACTTCAATAATTCCGCTTCAAAACTAGATAAATCCTGATCGTATGCTTTTTCAAATTGCACTTGCATCGACTTCTTTTTCCCGTCCACTACAATTTGTTTTTCGCCATCTCCAACAATCATTTTATCTGTTGGAAGTGTTCTTTCCATCGGGTCAGCAACCTTAATCAAAACCACGTCATTGTGTTTCGACAGACGCGCCAAATACTTTATAACTTCTGGAGAGTGATGGACAAAATCGCTGATGATGATAACCAAGAAATCGTGTGTAACGATGTTCTGAACTTTATTCATAGCCTCGGTTAAGACCTTTTCTCTATCGCCCTTTTTTTGGTGTATTAAAGAGTGATTGCTTTCTACAATGCGCTCTAAAAAGCGGAGCGTATTTTTTCTATTTCTTTTTGGAAGGACAACATCTACGTCCGTTTCGGTAAAGACCAATCCACCAACGCGATCGCCTTCTTTTTGAATTTTAAAAGCAGCCATTGCAGCAATTTCTGCGGCAACCACGGCCTTTGTTTTTTTCTGTGAACCAAAGAACATGGTTCGAGATTGATCCACGACAATTAAGGCTGGCTTTTCTTTCTCTTCAGAAAAGACTTTAGAATGTGTCTTTTGAGTTCTGGCCGTCACTTTCCAATCGATGTTTCGGATGTCATCCCCTGCCACGTATTGGCGAACTTCTTCAAAGTCCATTCCGCGACCACGCAATTTGGAAGCGTGTTTTCCACCTAAAACGCTACGCACTTTCTGCTTCTTAGCCTGGAAACTAAATCCACGTGCAAAAGCCTCTAAGTCCAATAATTCAGAAAGAGAAGTAAATACGTGTTTTGGAAATTTATCAGCCATGCTTCTAGCCAACTACGGCCACGTTCTTTAAGATGGCATTAATCACCTTATCTGCGTTGATGTTGCTTGCTTCCGCCTCGTAACTTAAAATCAAGCGGTGACGAAGACAATCAAAAACAACAGCTCGGATATCGTCTGGAGTGACGAAATCTCTGCCTTCCATCCAAGCATGAACGCGTGAACATCTGTCTATGGCGATGCTCCCTCTTGGGCTTGCACCAAACTCTAACCACGAAGCAACTTCTTCGCTGTACTTTTCGGGATTGCGTGTTGCCGAAATGATGTCTACGATGTAACGCTCCATGTTTTCTGAAATAGTGATTTTCCCAATTTCTTGACGTGCTTCAAAAACTATTTCGGGAGCTAGTTTTTCTGTGACCTCTTCTGTCTTTGCCTGCTCATTTCTATTCAAGCGAATGATGGCTAATTCAGCGGCATCGTCTGGATAATCAATCATGACATGCATAATGAATCTATCCATTTGGGCTTCTGGTAGGGGGTATGTTCCCTCTTGTTCTACTGGGTTTTGAGTCGCCATGACCATGAACAACGAGTCCATTTTATACGTTTTTCCGGCTACCGAAACTTGACGTTCCTCCATAGCCTCTAGCAATGCAGATTGCACCTTGGCGGGAGAACGGTTGATCTCATCTGCTAAAATGAGATTGCTAAATATTGGGCCTTTTTGAAAGATGAATTTCTCTTCAGAATCGGGCTGGTAAATTTCTGTCCCCGTAATATCTGAAGGCAATAAATCTGGCGTGAATTGAATTCTGCTCAAACCACAGTTTAACCCTTTAGACAAAGCTTTGATGGCTCTTGTTTTTGCCAATCCAGGCAAACCTTCCAAAAGAAGATTTCCGTCAGCTAATAAGACCAATACCAATTTATTCACCAAATCGTCTTGTCCAATGATGGATTTCGACATTTGCTCTTTCAGTTTATTTATAGATTCTAAAGCACTCATAAAACTTTTTATTTTTCGAAAGGATAAATCACTTTCCAATCGTTTTTCATATCCACAACCGTCCAATTTTCAGCATTGGCTTGATCTAAACCTTTGTCAAGTTTTCCAATGTGAGAGTCTCTGTCGTAGGCCCATTCTCTTTCTGCATCCGTGTGATGCACATATATATTCAAGAAGTTTTTACTGCTTGACGTGTATTGCAACATGGCTAAATCACCGTCAGAATTTCCTCCAGCTAAAACTGGCTTGCGACCAATAATGCGTTGAATGTTTTCTGGTTTACCTGCTTTGTCATCGATAAAGAAAATTTCAGGTAAGCGGTCAATTTTTGGATTTCCTTCATTATATGAATACGAAGTCTTTATGGTTGACCCGATAATTTGCTCAGGAGGAATATTGTAGATCATAGACACTAAAGGCCTCATGAAGTCTACGCCACCGCCAGAAACCACATAGGTTTTAAAACCATTTTCCTGAAGGTAAGTCAACAGTTCCAGCATAGGCTGATACACCAATTCTGTGTAACGTTTGTCTAGTTTCGGATGCTTAGCGGTTTGACCCCAATCCGTCACTTGTTTTGCAAATTCCTCTTGGGTTGTTCCAGAATGAGTTGCTGTTAAAAGCGTCATCAAACCTTCCATGCCAGAACCTGCGATGCCTTTTAAGTCATCTCTTATAGCAAAACTGTATGGAGCCAAAGTGTCCCACTCTGGATGGTCAACAGCCATTTCTTTGATGCGATCAATAATAAAAAAGACTTGAAAGTAAATGGGCTGCTCGCTCCAAAGTGTACCGTCATTATCAAACGTGGCAATGCGCTCTTCAATTGGAATAAACGCTGGATTTGACTCATCTATAGAAGTAGAAACAAAATTAATAATGTTGTTTCTTGAGGTGCCTTCATTCCAAGAAGGAAGAGGATCCGTGTCAACCTTTTCTTCTTGAATAGGTTCAGAACATGCTCCCATTAAAAGGGTGCTGCTAAAAAGTAAAATGTAAATATTCTTCATAACTGAAAACTATAAAAAAAGCCGTCCCGATAACAGTCGGGACGGCTTTAATGACTATTCTATTTTAATCAACCTTCTAATTCTTAGAAGCGTTCTCAATATTCTTTAAGACTTTATCTAAGCTGAAACTTCCTACCGCCTGGCGCTGTGGATAATCCTTGAATGTTCCCAAGAATTTGGCTATATAAGCTTGCGCAGGAACTAGCATAAACATTCTTTCAGCCATCCAGTGATTGTAGTCCTCAGAATCATGAGACGCTCTTTCATATGGATCTCCATAGAGGTCCATAAGCATTGGAAATCTTAAGTCGGTATATCCTTTTTGCCAAACATCAAAACCATGATTTTCTTGAATTCTAAAGTGCATTTTCCATCTTTTGTATCTAAATGCATTTAAGTTCCCGTCATCATCAAAAAAGTAAACCTCTTCACGAGCGCTTTCTGTTGACTCTCCGGTTAACAGAGGCAATTGATTGTATCCATCTAAATGAACTTTAAATGATTTTCCATTTGCACTATGACCTTTTAGTAGTTTTTCTTTTACGTCATCTTCTCCAGCCGCAGCTAAAAATGTAGGTAACCAATCTTCTCCTGAAAAGATAGCATTGCTTATTTGTCCAGGTTTGATTTTAGCTGGCCATTTCACTAAACACGGTGCACGAAATCCTCCTTCCCAAGTTGTTGCTTTTTCACCTCTAAATGGAGTCATTCCTCCATCTGGCCAGAAAATAATTTCGGCTCCATTGTCAGTTCCGAAAATTACGATTGTGTTTTCTTCTATACCTAAGTCTTCCAATGTTTTGGTGAGTTCACCTACAATTTTATCGAGCTTAGTCATGCCATCCGCGTAAACCCCAAGGCCGGTTACCCCTTCTTCCTCATCAGTTAAGTGCGTCCAAACATGCATTAAGGTTGAATTGTACCAAACGAAAAATGGATCCTCATTTTTAACTGAAGTCTCCATGAATTTTATAGCAGCATCCTTTGTTTCTTGATCAATCGTTTCCATTCTCTTCTTTGTTAGAGGACCTGTATCTTCAACCTTCCCGTCAGCAAATGAATGCATTACTCCTCGAGGCCCAAACTTTTTTCTAAAGTCATCACCCTTAGGGTAATCCGGATGCTCTGGTTCTTCTTCTGCATTCAGATGGTAAAGGTTTCCCAAGAATTCATCAAAACCATGATTAGTCGGTAGATGTTCATCAAGATCGCCTAAATGGTTCTTTCCAAATTGGCCTGTCGCGTAGCCATGATTTTTTAAGAGTTCAGCTATTGTTGGATCTAATCCGCTTAAACCTTCTTTTGCTCCCGGAAGCCCAACCTTAGTCAACCCCGTTCGATAAGGAGATTGTCCAGTAATAAAAGCTGAACGCCCAGCCGTACAACTTTGCTGAGAATAATAATCCGTAAACATCATTCCATCTTGACCAATTTTGTCAATGTTTGGCGTTTTATAGCCCATCATTCCCATGTTATAAATACTTGGGTTCGACCAACCGATGTCATCACCCCAAATAACCAGGATGTTTGGTTTGTCTCCTTTTTTATTTTTCTGACTATAGCCGAAAGAAACGACTAGGAGCAGAAGTAATGTGGAAATTGCTTTTTTCATAAACTGAAATTTAAATGGTGAGTTGATGTAATTTCTCACAAAATAGCACAAATAGGCTTTTGACTGATCTAAAAATCAACATAAAAAAAGGCCCTGATATTCAGAGCCTCTTAAATATTAACGTGTGTTTTTAATTACTTGCAGGCGTTGAAAGTTTGTCTAAAACTTTTTCTAAACTGAAACTTGCTGCTTTCATACGAGGTGGGTACTCTTGAAATGTTCCCAAAAACTCACCAACGATATCTTGAGCTGGCACCAGTAAAAACGCATGATCTAATAACCAATCGTAGTAAGTGTTTGAAGTAATAGTCGCATATTCATAAGGATCTCTTCTGATATTGTAAATCATAGGTAAACGCAAAGGCGTAAATGGATTTGCCCAAACACCTAACGTTCCAGCCATACGTTGTTCCATGAAAATTAATTTCCAATCATCGTAACGAAGCGCAGTTAAATCGCCATCATCAGAAAAGTAAAACAATTCATGGCGTCTTCCCACTTCTTCTTCTCCTGTTAAATAAGGTAGCATGTTGTAGCCATCTAAATGCACTTTATAACTTCTGCCATTTTCAGTTACTCCTGACAATAGCTCTTCTTTAAGGTTGTCATTTCCTGCAGCAGCCACAAACGTTGGCATCCAGTCCATACCACTAAATATTTCGTTAGAAATAGAACCCGCTTCAATATTGTCTGGCCAACGAATCATTGCCGGAACTCTCCAGCCACCTTCCCAGTTGGTGTTTTTCTCTCCTCTAAAAGGATTGATACCCGCATCTGGCCATGTGTTTTTGTGAGGGCCATTGTCTGTTGAATACATCACAATTGTGTTGTCGGTAATTTTCAATTCATCTAACAATGCTAAAAATTTACCGATGTGCATGTCGTGCTCAACCATACCATCTCCATATTCATTCTGACCAGAAATTCCTCTTAACTCATCTTTTACATGTGTTCTAAAGTGCATTCTTGTACCATTCCACCAAACAAAAAATGGAACGCCTTCTTTTACAGATTTGCGAATAAAAGCAATGGCCGCATCAGAAGATTCGTCATCAATGGTTTCCATTCTCTTTTTTGTTAAAGGGCCAGTGTCTTCAATTTTTCCGTCTGCGGATGATTTAATAACACCTCTTGGGCCATATTTTTTTCTGAAATCAGGATACTTTTCAGGGTCTGGATAATCAGGCAATTCTGGCTCTTCCTCAGCATTTAAGTGATACAAGTTTCCTAAAAACTCATCAAACCCATGATTGGTTGGTAAATGCTCATCTCTGTCTCCTAAGTGGTTTTTACCAAATTGACCAGTTGCATAACCCAATGGTTTTAACATTTCGGCAATGGTTGGGTCTTTTTCCGAAATACCTTCTTTAGCACCTGGCATGCCTACTTTACTTAAGCCTGTGCGGAAAACACTTTGGCCCAAAATAAAAGAAGAGCGTCCAGCTGTACAGCTTTGCTCAGCATAATAATCTGTAAAGATCATTCCTTCTTTTGCAATTCTATCAATATTTGGAGTCTGATACCCTGTAATACCCATAGAATATGCACTAATATTAGATTGACCAATGTCGTCTCCCCAGATAACAAGGATGTTTGGTTTGTCTCCTTTTTTCTTTTTCTGCGAATAAGCTGGCGTACTTATAAAAAGCCCAACTGCTAGCAAAGAGAGAAATCGCTGATTTCTAATTTTCATATAATTTATTTTGAGATTCAATACTTATGTAAAACGTTAAAATAAAGAAAAGCTAACTAGTCTCAGTAATCAGGCACTAAAAAGAACGCCCAATTCCTGCACCAACAGAATAGCTTTCATATCCCTCCTTAAAGTCTACAAAAATACCAATAGGAATGACCCACCTGTTTTTAAGGGCTATGGAATACTCTGTTCCTAGTCTAATAATGGCAAAGTTCTTATGTTTTTCTAATTCTATTCCTACTCCTGCAAAAGCACTCCACGTTGGGAAAATATTGTACGCTGTTAAAGCTGAAACAATAAAGGCGCGTTCCCGTTTTAGGTTTTCTTTTCTCGGTATAACATATGTTGCCAGTTCATAGTCTGCCACAATACCAACTTCCCATTTGGAAGCAACTCTGTAGAGGTAATCAAAACCGATAGCTGGCACTAAATGTCCGTCAGTAATATTGTCTTCTGCAGATCCTGCTGGAACAATACCATAAGAAAATGTTCCTGATAGAAAGTGCTTCCTTTCTTTATCGCTTATTTCTTCTTGGGCAATGACGAAACTTACGTGAAGAGCAATAGCAATAGAAAGAAAAATCTTTAATGGCATAGTTGTAAATTGATAAAGGGCGAATATCATGATTATAGAGTTTGAATATAATCAGCTTCCACATTTATCTATGGATATAACTTAATATTGCTTTATTCGAAAATGAATTTACAATCTATTTTTAAAGCTTTGGAAGAGAAAAGACTAAATAAAGCGATTTCAGAAACAGGGTTTTGCTCTAGAAGGGAGGCTGATAAATTAATCGAGCAAGGCAAGGTAAAAGTAAACGGCCAAGCGGTAGGCTTAGGTGTAAAAGTTACATCTGCTGACTCTATTAGCGTTAATGGTAATGTAGTTACCAAAGAAGTAGAGAATGTTTATTTAGCTTTTAACAAACCTAAAGGTATTACCTGCACCACAGACCTGAAAGACAAAACAAATATTATTGAGTATATCAATTATCCTGAACGAATTTTCCCCATAGGCAGATTAGATAAACCGAGTGAAGGGCTCATTTTTTTAACCAATGATGGTGACATTGTAAATAAGATTTTGCGTTCTAAAAATAACCACGATAAAGAATATGTGGTAACCGTAGATAAAAGAATTAACAGAGCCTTCGCTGAACGTATGGGCAGTGGGGTGCCGATTTTGGATACAATCACAAAGAAATGTCATGTGGAAATCGTAGATGATTATACCTTTAAGATTATTCTGACTGAGGGTCTGAACAGGCAGATCAGGCGTATGTGTGATTTTTTAGGATACGAAGTAAAGCGACTAAAACGTATTCGGATAATGAATATTAATTTGGATACTGAACCAGGACAGTGGCGTGCTTTCACGAAGACAGAACTAGATGAAGTGAATCGATTAGTGGAAGGTTCTTCCAAAACATTTGATTGATGAAGTGGTTCGCAATTGCCGGATTAATCTTTCAATTTTTTTGCATTTTGGTTAGTTGCTCGGTTGATCTTCCTTGTAACGCTTTCAAGCCTCTTTAAAAAAGCTAATTTCCACATTACTTACTATTTTAATTGTCTTGGTGATTCTTGTATATGGTTTGACTTTTTCAATTCTGGGTTTCATGAAAGGGATTCAAGCCTCTCAAGAAGGCATTAAACAAGAAGCATTTATTAACTATTTTATTGTTATAGGCTTTTGTACTTTACTCTATTTTGTGTTCATAGCGTTTTACAAGAAAATAAAACGTTGGCTAGAAACCAGCTTGGCGGAGCCTCTTGTTACGCAATTGATAGAAAACAGTCAAGCACGATCTTCCGCATTGGTGGTAGGTGCAATTCTATTTTCGTTAGGATTTATTTTGCAATTGATAGTTTTAATATTAGCTTAGTAATTACCGAATCATGACATTGAATAAACCATTTTTTACAACTTATAAATTTTGACAATTCTTAATTTTCATATGATGAAACAATTATTATTTATAGGCACTTTAGCGTTATTCTCAGTTTCTATTCAAGCCCAAAGCGTTAAAGCTAAATTGGGTTCTGGAGGTAAATTCCTAATTCTTGATTCCGGTGATCCTAATGTTTCATTACCAGATCCAGATGCTGAAAAAATAAAATTATTAATCAGTGAATTAGGAGAGGTGAACTGGTATTTAGATGGACAGGACATGTTCATTAGAGAAAGTGGCTTTAATTATGATGGTGTGAATACTGCTGACTACGACTTTTTGCAAATCGATGGAACTAATGGCAGGATTGGTTTTAACATGTTGTCTAACAGTACCAATGTGTCTGATAATACAGCCTTAACCAGCTCCGTCTTCCTCAACGGCAGTATCGCTACAAAAGTACGGTTGTTGACAGGAACGAATAACTATGCGATAAAGCAAGATGACCATACTCTAATTATTGATATGTCTACTTCAACTGGAGATGCGCTGATGGTTTTGCCTGCAGTTGCCGACTCTAAAGGAAGGCAAATTGTATTTAAAAGGAATGGAGCAAAAACAAATAAAGTAGTCATTACTGCTCAAGGTTCCGAATTACTAAATGGATCAACAGGTGATGTTACTCTAAATAATGATAATGCAGCAACCACTGTTGTTTGCGATCAATCCGGTTGGTGGACGCTAACTGAGTTAGGAGCGCAAACTGACCGTTTAAAAATAAATTCAAGCCCAACAGGTACCTTAGACGATGAAGAGGTGATAGAAGTGAATTTCACCTCTGCAAATCAAACTGTAGATGTTAAACTTCCAACGGCTTCCGATTTTCAAGATAAACGCTATGTCATAAAAAGAAATGCGAACAGCACTTTGTTTACAGGTAATGTTCTAAGAGTCATTCCCCAAACAGGTGGTGAAAAATTAGATCAATTCACAAATGCGAACCCTTATTTGATGGTGAATGATTACGAGTCTGTGACGGTTGAAAGTAACGGCACGCAATGGTGGATTGTGAGTAATTATGAAGCCTCTGAAAATGCTGTAGAAGCACCTTATAACGTTATCGGTGGTGGGCCAACAACTACGGTGTCACTTGCAGATCAAGTTCTAATATGCTCTGTTAATGTTAATAGTGGAAGCAATGCCACTATAGAACTGAATGCAAATGCACCTACAGGAAAAACCTATACCTTCAAAGTACTTTTTACTGCATTAGGCGGAACAGTAACAATCGTTGCCCCGTCAGGTCAATTACTTGAATCTGGGGCATCCGTTGTATTGGTTGAAAAAGAATTTGTTACTGTCATAAAGGCTAATGCCACCGCATGGCAAGTTATCGGTCATGGTGTTGGCTATTAACATATTTAGAATGAAAATTTTTAATTTTTTACTAAGTCTATTTACTGCTCTACCATTTGCACTGTTTTCACAATCTTTAACCATAGAGAATGGTGCTTCTGTTATTGTTAAAGGCGATGGGGGAACTGGCACAGACGGCACTTTAATAATTGAAGGAGATCTTACTATTGAAAATGATGGCAAGTTGGCGGCAGAAGATGACGCTCGTTTCTTCTTGACCGGAGATATTCATTATGAGGAAGGATTGTCTTTTCAAAGAGGAGCAAGTATCTTCACATTAAATGGAACAAGCGCTCAACAAATAACCAATGCCAATACAACAGGGGATTTCACTTTCTTTTCACTTGTTCTTGACAATGCATCCGGGTTTACGATTAATACCACTGGAAATGCTGATGTAGATATTTATGATATTCTAGATGTACAGAGCGGACAGATCACTACAAATGACAATCTAATTATTGAAGTGGCTAGTCCGTCATCTTATGGACGTGTTGCGGCTAGCCCAGTGTCGAATCCAATTGTGGGAAATGTAACTGTAAAAAAACGCCTAACTAATACCAATGCTGCTTGGCGCCAAATGAATATGCCTATAGATGGAAGATGGGAAGATGGCAACTGGGATGGAATTACATTTAATTATTCTATCCACAATCCGTCTAGTCAAATAAATGTATTTCGATGGAATGCTGCTGGTGCCAGTATTGCACAAGGATGGGAGGCTGCCGCAGGCACAACTCTTGGTTCAACGCCTGTTACAGTATTTTTAGACGGTGGGAATTCTGTCTTCGATGTTTCACAAACCTTTTCTTGTGAAGGCGAACTTCGTGATAACGTAGCATCATTTGGATACACTTTACAATTTACCCGAGACCCTGATGATCTTTCTGGAACAAACCCCGCGGCAGTTGGCTGGAATAACATTCCTAACCCATGGGCCGCATTAATTGATGTTCAAGCTTGGTTGACAAGTGTGGACTTTAAAGCCTTTGAACCCGCTTACAAAGCCGTTCATGTTTATAATTCCGTTACGGGGCAATATCAGGCTATCTTACTTAACAATACAGTTACCAAAGTAAACTGGAATACAGACGGAACAGACATTGATGATGCGGATGCCAATATTCCGCCATTTCAAGCGGTTTGGGTAAAAGCTGATGCGGCTAACCAAAGCGTTACGCTTTATCCAGATGAAATGCAGACAACAAATCAAAAGAACACTGCAAACGAGCAATTTATGAAACAAAAACCTGAGGTTTTGCGCCTCAATGTTTTTGATCAAGACAGTCTTTGGGATCAAATCGTGTATTACACCAAACAAGGGTCAACTCGAGAATTTGACAATATTGGGGATGCTTATTTCTTAAAATCGCCAAATAAAGATGCGCCTTCGTTTTATGCAATGGAAGGTGAAATGCCAGCGAGTTTAGTGTCACGCTCTTTTAATATAACAGACAGTATAGAAATAGCCTATGCTTCAAAAAAGAATTTAGGCGACTTTTCGATTATGGTTGATCGATCTGCATTTGATGCTTTTTGGAATGTCTATTTAAAAGACAAAGTCACAGGGTTGTTTATTGAAATAGATAACAAAAAATCATATGTTTTTCAGCATAAAGAGGCAAACATGACAAACCGATTTGTGGTGTATTTCAGTAAGAATGAATCGGTTTTTGGTGATTTAGTTTCTGTTGATGAAAGCAATGTGAGTTCCTTTTTTAGAAACAATGCATTGGTTGTAAAAAGTTTTGGAGCTTCCGGACGAGCAGAAATTGATGTGTTTGATTTGGCCGGCAGACAATTGCTCAATACAACGCAAATGCTAGATGTAGACGCTGAAATTGAGCTACCTCTAAATATTCGTGAATCTATGGTTTTAGTGCAAGTGAATATTAACGGAAAGTATTTTGTAGATCGTGTTTATGTGAATTAAGCAAGATTTCAATTGGCCTCGTAGTTCAACGGATAGAATAGAAGTTTCCTAAACTTTAGATGGCAGTTCGATCCTGCCCGGGGCTACAGCATTACTTTAAAGTTATTGTGTTTCCCATGCAATGTGTAATTGATTTTACAAAAATGTACCTCGGCCTTTTTTTATTGATAGCTCTGAGTTCATTTTAGCTTTAGTGGTTTTTGATCTTGTTCTATTCGTTATTTTCTTTATACTCTACAGCACTTTGTTCCAATTCGAGTAACCCATAATATCCTTTCCACCATTAAACGTGTTTTCAAGAAATGAAATAATGCGGTACTTCAACTTTTCATGCTTCATTAAGTCTCTATTTAAAATGGCTTTTTTAGAATAGTTGAGTTTTTCTTTCCACGAAAGTTTCTTTCTAAAGTTATCCATCACTTTTGGGTGGCTTCCTTTAAATACCGGAACTCTACCTAATGCGCCATAGTCAAATTCATTAGATCTAAGCTTATAGGCTTCATTTATTTTCGCTATGCCATGATGTATAGAGTCATGCTCCTTCTTTTTAGATTGCATTAATTCCGGTGGGCGAACCCAGCCGTAATGATAAACGTGAGCATTTATTTCGACTACATTAAGTTTCTCATTTTCATTTTTTCTGAAAGACTGAGCATCTTTATAAGAATAGATACCGGTATTGTTGCGAACAACTCTGATTTCATTCTTGTACCATCCATGCAGAGGTAAATAATGATCATAATCTCCAATGAAATGATTGTATTTAAACAAGAGTCCGTCTACCATTTTATTGCCAAGATTATCAGCGCAAGCTTTCACGATAGTGTCAAGATCATTTTCATGGATGACTTCATCTGCTTGAATATAAAAACACCAGTCTCCCGTGCAATTGTCTAAAGCAAAAGTGGTCTCCTTCGCAAAGATTTTAGATTCAACAAAGTCATCTTCCGACCAAACGCGATCTATAATTTTAATCTTGTCAGAATTGATAGATTCAATTTCTTCACGAGTTTTGTCGTTCTCATCATTGTCACCCAATGCTATGACAAACTCATCCACAATAGGTAATACCGAAAGAATAGATTCTTTAATAGGGAAGTAATACTTAGTCGCATTTCTTACCATTGTGAATCCACTTATCTTGACTTTGTTCATTCTTTTCGTTAATAGATCGGTTTGACAATAATATGGAGGATAATTCTAAGCAGTGCAAGATTCTAATAAATCCTATGAATTTAACTGAGCTATGTTTCTTTTTGAAAAAGATAGAATACTATCCTTTTGTAGATTTACAGCGTTTGATCAACATAAACTTCAGTAATGAGATTTCTTCTATCCTGTTTTATAGCTATACTCTTTTTTAATGTTTCAGCACAAGATTATACATCTGAAATTTTATTAGACAATGCCAAAAATGGATTTCTATTATTCAGATTGCCAACCCAAAGTAAAAAGATTGAAGCTCTGCGCAGAGCTGGACAAAATGAGGAAGGAGATAAATTAAAAGCAAATATGGAAGTTGAACAGCAGGCTTGGGTAAATGCTTTTAAAGCCGAGTATGATTATGGAAAAGTGTACTTCTTTTTCGATTACAATGCCAGAGCAATTGCAGCTGGAGATTTAAGTTCTGTATTCGATTTTAATTTCAATTTAGAGGAAAACTTGGAGGAAAACTTTCTCGTGGCTGGACCTGATCAAACCAAAACATTTAGTTTAAACGGAATAGTTATCCTTACGCCAGAAATGAAAGAAGTGCCAAAAAAAATGCCTAAGTTCATTTCTGCATATGGTTTTGCTCACCTCTCAAAGAAGTCTTATTTCCAGATGGTTAAAGAGCTCAACGCTTTATTTTTGAAGTATGACTAAATATTTTCACAACCTTTTAACTCCCTGTTAGACTTTACATTGAAAGTTTTTTGTCGACTTTGCGTTCCTATATTTGCACGCATTAATTATTACGCATGAACAAATCAATAAAAGGGTTCTCTAAGCTTTCTAAAGAAGCTAAAATTGAGTGGTTGGTAAACGAGCATTTTGAAAACCCCGAAGAAGCACGGGACGTGATTCAGACGTATTGGCACGCAGATGCTAAACGCCAGAAAATACATGATGACTTTATAGAAAATACGATTACTAATTTTTATCTGCCATTGGGTGTTGCTCCGAATTTTATGATTAATGGAGATATTGTTTCCATGCCGATGGCTATTGAAGAAAGTTCAGTTGTGGCTGCAGCTAGTAAAGCGGCTCAGTTTTGGCTCCACCGCGGAGGGTTTAAAGCCGAAGTGATTTCGACAAAGAAAATTGGTCATGTTCATTTTATGTATGAAGGCGATAGCGCTAAACTTCGCAAGTTCATTGACGACATAAAAGATCAGTTTTTTGAAGATGCTCGCTCTATTACTGCAAATATGCGCGCTAGAGGTGGAGGTATTACGGGAATAGCCTTGGTTGATAAAACTTTAGAGCTTGATAATTACTATCAATTAGAGGCAGGTTTTGAAACGTGTGATTCTATGGGGGCGAATTTTATCAATTCGTGTCTCGAGCAGTTTGCCAAAACATTGAAACTACAAATGGATGCTTCGGATGCTTTTTGCGAAGAAGAAAAAGATATCCAAATCGTAATGTGTATTCTTTCTAACTATACACCAGAATGTATTGTAAGAGCTGAGGTTTCTTGCCCAATCGATCAATTAGATGAAGGCACTGGAGTTAGCGCTGATGAGTTTGTTGAGAAATTTTCTCGTGCTATTAAGATTGCTGAAATTGAACCTTACCGTGCTGCAACTCATAATAAGGGCATTATGAATGGTATTGATGCCGTGGTATTAGCAACTGGAAATGACTTTAGAGCTGTTGAAGCCTCTTGTCATACGTACGCTTCTAGAAGCGGAAAATATACAAGCCTCACACACTGTTCTGTTAAAGATGACGTGTTTAAGTTTTGGATTGAAATACCATTGTCTTTAGGTGTTGTTGGTGGCATTACAACATTACACCCTGCAGTCAAGCTTTCGCTTGAAATGTTAGACCATCCAACTGCTGAGCAACTGCTGA
>UPTG01001151.1_pt1 | contig 19983 bp, 16 predicted proteins | sample 2160121 | NCBI WGS metagenome assembly UPTG01 (sample SAMN06266255, study PRJEB28933) | marine metagenome | isolation source: Columbia River Estuary | place: USA:Columbia River Estuary, USA | collected 2014-07-27
AAGTCTCGTGAACATTCCGAGCGGCTTTTGAAATCTGGCGAATATATGGACATTCCAATTCCATATTCCGTGGACGAAATTGAGGCCGCGAAAGAGGAGGTCTTGACCGCCTCTGGTCTGCAGGATGCCTATGTGCGGGCGGTTTGCTGGCGCGGTTCTGGTGACGATATGGGGGTCGCCTCCGCGCGCAACCCAGTGCGCATGGCCGTGGCGGCTTGGGAATGGGGCGCCTACTATGGGGACGCCAAATTCAAAGGCGCAAAGCTCGATATCGCCAAATGGAAACGCCCAAGCCCAGAAACAATCCCATGCTTTGCCAAGGCCGCCGGGCTTTATATGATCTGCACCATGTCCAAACATGCAGCCGAAGCCAAAGGATGTTCAGATGCGATGATGCTTGATTATCGCGGCTATGTGGCTGAGGCCACTGGCGCCAATCTGTTCTTTGTCAAAGACGGTGAAGTGCACACGCCGAAACCCGATTGCTTCCTCAATGGCATCACGCGCCAGACCGTGGTGGGCATGTTGCAAGAGCGCGGCGTCACTGTGATCGAACGGCACATCATGCCCGAGGAGCTGGAAGGCTTTGAACAATGTTGGTTGACCGGCACCGCGGCGGAAGTCACACCTGTGGGTCAAATCGGCGATTACACATTTGAAGTGGGCGCTCTGGCGCGCGACATCGCCGAAAGCTACGAAAAACTCGTCCGCGCATAAGCAGGCGACGGCACGGCAGAAACAGCGGCCTCAACCCTTTGGGTTGAGGCTTTTTTTATGATCAACAGTGCAGGCCACAGCCAGAGTAGCGCTTGGGCTTTACATAAAGCTGCGCTCAAATGCCCACCACAGGCCCACGAAAGCAATGGCCACAGATCCAGGGATCACCACCACACGGCGATAGATAGCGCTGCGCCCCAAGGGCAGAGCAAAGAGAACAAAGGCGGCTGCGATCACCGCCAATTGGCCAAGTTCGACACCGATGTTGAAGGCAATAAGAGAAAGAATGAATTGCCCCTGCGCCAGGCCAAGATCTCCCAATACGGAGGCAAACCCCAGCCCATGTAAAAGGCCAAACCCGAAGACCACAAGGATCCGCCACCACCCCAGTTTCGGGCGCAGAATATTCTCAATCGCCACATAGGCAATGGAGATGGCAATCAAAGCCTCTACCAGCCACATCTGCGCCGGTGGAATGGTGATAATGCTCAAAGTTGCAAGCCCAAGCGTGACCGTATGGGCCAGTGTAAAGGCCGTGACCTGCGCCAAGAGGGGGCGCCAAGCGAGAGAGAAGAGAAACAAACCTAAGACAAAGAGAATGTGATCCAGACCCTTTGGAATAATGTGCTCGAAGCCTTCGACAACAAACCGCAAGAACACAGCGCCCGTGCTTTCCTCAACAACACCAGACCGAGGCAGCGGTGCGCTGACCTCGCCGCCCTGCAAAAAGGCCGCATAGGCGTTTGGACCCTCCCCATGGCGCACCACCAGCCCACCATTGCGCGCGGCCCATCCCAAAGAGACCGGAGCCGTCCCAGGCGGCAGCTCGGCAGACATGGAAACCACCGTATCGCGGGCCAGTTCGAGATCTGGCTCCGCGATCACATCCACCGATGCCAAGCGCAAGGGTCCAGCCCCCTCAAGCAAAATCCCTGCGGAAATATCGGAAAATCGCGTTTCAACCATTTGCGCCAATGCGCGATCCGGCAGGCCGCGCAACCGGTCATAGACCTCTGCTTCGGGCGCCTCATCGGTATCTGCGACTTGAGACTGATCTATGCCTGCCAAAAGAGTTTCTACGGCAAGGCGCAGGGAGATTTCAATTCTGTCCTCGTTAACAGAAACTTCCGCCACTGCCGGCCGCAATTCATGGGCGCGGGCCTGTCCGGGCAAACTGAGAAACCCCAGTAGTGCACTTGACATCAATAGGAAACACCACACCATCAGAATCTGAAGTCTCGCGAAAGGTCTCAACATGTTTCAGCGCTCCTTAAACTTACTTTTCGCTCTTGTTTTTGCTGGGCCTATCTATGCACATGAATTTTGGATTTCGCCAGTGGATTTTGAGGTTGACGTCCAAAGCCCAATAGCTGCGCATTTCCGGGTTGGGCAGGATTTCAAAGGGGGAAGCCATTCCTACCTCAGCCGCTATACAACCCGCCATGAGCTGCATCAGGGCGGCGCAATCCTTGAGATGAGCCCGCGGGAGGGTGACCGGCCCGCCATGCAGCATCCCGGGCTCGAAGACGGGTTGGCTATTTTGGTGCATGAGACCACCGACAGCACCCTCACCTATCGAGAATTTGACAAGTTCGTGAACTTCATCAAACACAAAGATTTTGAAGGACTGCCCGAGGCGCATCTGGCGCGTGGCCTGCCAGAGGTTGGTTTCGTTGAGAGTTATCGCCGCTTTGCAAAATCCCTCATTGCTGTGGGCAGCGGGGCGGGACAAGATCGGCCAGTCGGGCTGGAGATTGAGATCGTCGCGCTCTCCAACCCCTATACCGACGATCTCTCAGAGGGCATGGCGGTTCAAGTGTTGTTGAATGCCGCGCCCCGCGCTGATGTTCAGGTCGAAGTCTTCTCACGCCCTGCGGGCACGAAAGAGCCGGCCGGGATCCAACTGTATCGCACGGACGCCGATGGAATTGCGCGGTTCCCGGTGCGCACCGGTCACGACTATATGATCGACAATGTTGCGCTGCGCCCTGTGGAGCCCACCAATACAGATGACCCAGTCTGGCACAGCCTTTGGGCCAATCTCACCTTTGCCGTGCCAGCAGATTAGGGCGTAATGCGCGCCAAGGCCCAGCCAGCAGCCTCTGCCACCGCCGGATCGGCATCCGCCATCAAAGGCTGCACCAACGGCTCATAGGATGGGTTGCCCGAATTTCCAATGGCATAGAGCACGTTGCGGATAAAACGATCGCGGCCAATGCGTTTGATGGGAGAGCCTGCGAATTTCGCGCGAAACCCGGCATCATCCAAGACCACGAGATCACGCAGCGGCGGCGCCGCCAAATCCCCCTGAGCGGCGTAGCGCATATCAGAGGCCACAACGGCGAATTTATTCCACGGGCAAACGGCCAAGCAATCATCACAGCCATAGATATGATTGCCGAGGCCCGGCCGCAGCGCCAGATCAATCGGGCCCTTGTGCTCAATGGTCAGATAGGAAATGCAGCGCCGCGCATCCATTTTGTACGGCGCAACAAAAGCCTCGGTCGGGCAAATGTCCAAACATTTCCGGCATGACCCGCAGTGATCCACCTCCGGCGCATCCGGCTCCAGCTCCAGCGTGGTAAATATCGCGCCCAGAAACATCCAATTTCCAGTCGTGCGGCTCACCAGATTGGTATGCTTGCCTTGCCAGCCCAAACCAGCGGCCTGCCCCAAGGGCTTTTCCGCAACCGGGGCCGTATCGACAAAGACTTTCACCTCACCGCCCCCTTCGGCAATCAACCAGCGGGCCAAGCGTTTCAGCCGTTTTTTGACAATGTCGTGATAGTCTTTGCCCTGTGCATAGACGCTGATATTGCCAATATCAGGCCTGTCGAGATTGGCCAGAGGATCGCTTTGTGGGCCATAGCTTTCGGCCAGCATCACAACAGATCGCGCCTCAGGCCACAAAACCTGCGGCGCGGCGCGCCAGTCTTTGCGCGCCTCCATCCATGTCATTTGTCCGTGATAGCCGGCCTGCAAAAACGCCTCCAACTGCGCCGGCACCTGCGGCACGGCATCGGGCGTGGTGATCTTGGCATTGCTAAAGCCCTCGGCCAAGGCCTGCTCCAGAAGCCTGGATTTCAGATCAGAAGTCAAGATTGGCATAATGGTGCGGAGGCGGGAAGCCCGGCACATTATCGGCGAGTATTGACCGGAATGCCGGGCGCGACTTCATCGTGGCATACCAATCTTTCACCGCCGCGGATCGATTCCAATCCACATCACAAATGTAGTCCAGCGCCGACAGCTGCGCGGCGGCGGCGAAATCGGCAAGGCTCATCTCATCCCCCGCAAGCCAGCGGCGATTGTCCAAGAGCCAATTCATATAATCGAGATGAAATTTAATGGCCTTTGCTCCAGCCTTCACATTGGCAGCAACCGGATATCCCGATCCATGGATTTTTCGATTAACCCGCTCATACAGAAGATTTGCCGTCACCTCATGGTGGAACTTATCATCAAACCAAGAGACCAAACGGCGCACCTCATAGCGGGCCTGTGCATCTTGGGGCAACAACCGTGGCTCGGGGAAGCGCTCTTCGAGATATTCGCAGATCGCGGAGGATTCCGCATAGATCTCCCCACCCATCTTGAGCACCGGGACTTTTCCTGCGGGATTGCGGCGCAAAAAATCCGCATCCCCTACCCAATAGCGCTCTTCCACCAGTTGCACTTCGATTTTCTTTTCTGCCAGGCTCAGACGCACTTTACGGCAAAAAGGAGACAGGGGGACGTGATACAGGATATTCATTGGGTTTCACTTTACTCGGTTCATCTTGTCATAACCGCCCTTTGTCGGTGCAATCAATCCTCAAAACACCCCGCGCGACCATCCTTTCGGATCAAGTCGGCTCCAGCAATCACCGATGCCGCGCGTTTCTTTGTCTCTTTGCTCGGACGAATGGCGCTGCGGCCTTTGGGATCGGGCAAGACAACCGCAAGGCGACCGGCCTGAACGCGGCTCAAATCTTTGGCCGCAACCCCAAAGTGATGCCAGGCTGCCGCCTCAATCCCAAACACCCCGGTGTCAAATTCGGCGATGTTAAGATAAATTTCCAACAGGCGCCGTTTGCTCCACACCATTTCAATATAGGGGGTCAACAGTGCTTCCACCGCTTTACGCAGCCAATTGCGCCCAGGCCAGAGAAAGGCGTTTTTGACCGTTTGCTGGCTGATGGTTGAACCGCCGCGCATAGCCCCTTCGCGCAGCGCTTGACGCACTGCCGCACTGTCAATTCCCCAATGGGTGCAGAAATTGGCATCTTCCGCCGCCACCACCGCGCGGCGCACCATCGGGGCAACCTCTTCAATGTCGACCCATTGATATTGGATTTCACCAAGCCGGGCGCGCTCTTGCATCATGTAAAACGTGATCGGCGGATTGACCCATCGGTAGATCAATCCCCAAGCCAGAAAGGCCAACGCCGCCGCAAGCAGGCTCCAAAGCAGAACCCGCCGCGCGCCGCGCAGCAAAGGCCCCAATCGCCCAGGCCATCGCCGGCGGGGGCCATCAGGGCTGTCAAGATGATCCTCAATTGGCTCAATCATAGGTATGCCACACCATATCAGAGGCGCTTCGTCAACTTATCGGAGGCTAGGCCTGAGCCCTCCTTAGCAACTGGCCCTGCGAAATCGCCAATCCCATGCCGCGCTATTCTGCCGGCATGGATTGGGATTGACCATCTTGCAAAGGCGCTGGCAAATGCACCAGCATTTCTTTGGGGCAGACTTGCACAAAATTGTGCATTTCTTCTTCCCAATGCTGCAAAATATCCGCAGCTTTGACTGAATTGGTCTCCGCGACATGGCGGGAGATCAGAGCCTTCAGCTCCTCCTGCCAATGGGCAACCGACACAGGGCAGGTCACCAGAGTCTCCATATTCATCATCGGAGCCGTTTTTCCAGCTGGATCATAAAGATAGGCCATGCCGCCCGTCATCCCGGCGCCGAAGTTGGCCCCAATGGAGCCCAGAACCACGGCAACACCGCCCGTCATATATTCACAGCCATTCGAACCGCAGCCTTCGATCACGGTTTTTGCGCCTGAGTTGCGCACCGCAAAACGCTCACCGGCGCGACCGGAAGCGAAGAGGAACCCATCGGTCGCGCCATAAAGCACGGTATTGCCGATAATTGTGTTCTCCGAAGCCACCAAAGGGCTGATCTGCGCTGGGCGCACAACGATCACGCCACCCGAGAGACCTTTGCCGACATAGTCATTGGCCTCACCGGCCACTTCCAGCTTCAACCCGGGTGCTGCAAAAGCGCCAAGCGCCTGACCGGCCGAACCTTGCAGCTTAATGGTCAAGTGATCCGATTGCAGGCTATTGCGCATGCCGAATTTGGTCACAATATGGCTCGACACCCTTGTGCCAATAGAGCGCGATGTGTTTTGCACCGCATATTGCAGCTGCATCTTCTCACCATCTTGTAAGAAGCGCGCGGCGTCTGTGACGATCTGCGCATCCAATGTATCAGGCACCGCGTTGCGCGGCTTATTGCGATCATAGGTTATCTCATCGGCACCATCGACCGTAATCAAAAGCGGGTTGAGATCCAAATCATCCAAATGCGCAGACCCGCGCGACACCTGGCTGAGCAAATCTGCACGGCCAATCACCTCATCCATAGAGCGCGCGCCAATACTGGCCAAAATCTCACGGACTTCTTGCGCATAGAAGGTGATCAAATTGACGACCTTATCTGCCGACCCGGTGAACTTGTCTCGCAGCGCTTCATCTTGCGTGCAAACACCCACAGGGCAGGTGTTAGATTGGCACTGCCGCACCATGATGCAGCCCATCGCGATCAGAGCGGCGGTACCGATGCCATATTCTTCCGCACCCATCATGGCCGCCATCACGATATCGCGGCCCGTGCGCAACCCGCCATCGGTGCGCAATGTCACCCGTTCACGCAGATTGTTCATGGCCAGAACCTGATGCGCCTCGGTCAGACCCATTTCCCAAGGCAGGCCGGCAAATTTGATCGACGTCGCTGGCGAAGCGCCCGTGCCGCCATTATGGCCGGAGATCAAAATCACATCGGCCTCAGCCTTCGCCACGCCGGCGGCGATCGTGCCCACCCCAGAGGCCGCCACCAATTTCACCGTCACCTTACAGCGCGGGTTGATCTGCTTGAGATCGTAAATCAACTGCGCCAAATCTTCGATGGAATAGATATCATGATGTGGCGGTGGGCTGATCAAGGTCACACCTTTGGTCGAATGACGCAGGCGGGCAATGAGGTCCGTAACCTTCATACCGGGCAGTTGTCCGCCCTCGCCGGGCTTGGCCCCCTGCGCCACTTTGATTTCCAATTCCTCACAGTGATTGAGATATTCCGCCGTGACCCCAAAGCGGCCTGAGGCCACCTGTTTGATCTTGGCAGAGGGATTGTCCCCATTGGGTTCGGGCACGAAATGCGCCGGATCTTCTCCGCCCTCACCGCTGTCAGACTTGGCTCCAATCCGGTTCATCGCCACGTTGAGCGTTTTATGCGCCTCCGGGCTCAGAGCGCCAAGGGACATGCCGGGGGTGACAAACCGCTTACGGATTGAGGTGATGCTTTCCACCTCATCCACAGAAATTGCCGCGCCCAAAGGTTTAATCGCCAGTAGATCGCGCAGGTGGATCGGCGGGTTGGCTTGCAATTTCGCCGAATAGTTTTTCCACATCTCAAAACTGCCGCGGTCACAGGCCGATTGCAGCAAATGCATGGTTTGCGCTTCCCAAGCGTGTTTTTCACCAGAGCGGCGCGCTTTATAAAAACCGCCAATCGGCAGAACATCCGAGGCCGCAGTGTAAGCCGAGGCGTGAATGGATTCTGCCTTGCGCTGAATGCCGACCACACCAATACCAGAAATCCGCGATGTCATGCCGGGGAAATACTCAGCGCACATGGCGCGTGACAGGCCAACAGCCTCAAAGTTCAAGCCGCCGCGATAGGACGAGATGACCGAAATCCCCATCTTCGCCATGATTTTCAACAGCCCCTGATCAATCGCGGAGCGATACCGCGCCACAGCTTCCGTCAATGAGCAATCGAGCAGGCCGCGATCAATGCGATCGGCCAGGCTGTCTTCGGCCAAATAGGCGTTCACGACCGTTGCGCCGCAGCCGATCAACACAGCAAAATAATGCGGATCAATACACTCCGCAGACCGTACATTGAGCGAGGTGAATGTGCGCAACCCTTTACGGGTCAGCCAAGAATGCACCGCGCTGGTGGCCAAAATCATCGGCATGGCGACGGAGGTCTCGGAGGCATGTTGATCCGTCAAAACCAAATGCCCTGCGCCCGAGCGCACCGCATCTTCGGCTTCCGAGCGAATGCGATTGAGCGCCTTTTGCAAGTCCCCCGGTGCACCACCGGTTGGGAAGGTACAATCGATCTCCACCATCGGCGCGTTGAAATTCTCCAACAAGCGCTCAAATTGCACATTGCCGACAAAGGGCGAATCCAGAACCAAAATTTCGGTCTGGGCACTGCTCTCATCCAGCACATTTTTCAGATTGCCAAAACGGGTCTTCAAACTCATGACCCGAAATTCGCGCAGGCTGTCAATCGGGGGATTGGTCACCTGACTAAAGTTTTGCCTAAAGAAATGTGACAACGGGCGATATTTTTCGCTCAAGACCGCAGAGGGCGTGTCATCGCCCATCGAGGCCAAGGTCTCTTTGCCATCCTCGGCCATCGGCGCCAAGATTTGCTCGAGCTCCTCAATCGTGTAGCCCGCTGCAATCTGACGTTGGCGCAAATCTGCGCCTTTAAACATCGGTTTTTCAACCGCTTTGGCCAGATCCTCGTCAAGCTCATTGATCTTGCCAACCCAGGCGCTGAAGTCTTGGCTTGCGGCCAGCATATCTTTCATTTCAGTGTCGTGATACAAACGGCCCTCGGCGATATCGACCGCCAAAAGTTGCCCGGGGCCCAGCGCGCCTTTTTCTTTTACATTGGCCTCATCAACCGTGACCATGCCGGCTTCCGACCCCGCGATGAGCAAGCCGTCACCTGTCACCACGTAGCGCATGGGCCTTAGACCATTGCGATCCAAGCCCGCACAGACCCAGCGCCCATCGGTCATGGCCAAGGCTGCCGGACCATCCCATGGCTCCATCACGGAGTTGCAGTAAGAATACATATCCCGCCAAGATTTCGGCAAATCCACTGCCTGCTTTGACCAGCTTTCCGGCACCAGCATGGTCTTGGCCATCGGCGCATTGCGCCCGGCACGCACCAACATTTCAAACACCGCATCCAACGCCGCCGAATCTGACGATCCGCCTGGGATCACTGGCTTGATGTCTTCGGCCATATCTCCAAAAGCATCCGAAGACATGCGAATTTCATGACTCTTCATCCAATTGGTATTGCCTTTCAGCGTATTTATTTCGCCATTGTGGGCCAACATACGGAAGGGCTGCGCCAGCCACCACTGAGGGAAGGTATTGGTCGAATAGCGTTGGTGATACAAAGCAAAGGCAGACTCGAAGCGTTCATCTTTCAAATCTGGATAGAATTCCGACATATCCTCTGCCAGGAACATGCCTTTATAGATAATCGACCGACAGGACAGGCTGGCCAAGTAAAGGCCGTGAATTCCGGCAGATTGCGCGGCTTTTTCGATCCGGCGGCGAATGACGTAGAGCTCGCGCTCAAATGTCTCCTCGTCTACGCCTTTGGAATTGGACACCAAGAGTTGCTCAATTTCAGGTCGTGTGGCATTGGCCTTTTCCCCCAAACAGGAGACATTCACCGGCACATGGCGCCAGCCGTAGATGTAGTAGCCCATGCGCAGAACTTCGGTTTCCACAATCGTCCGGCAGGTTTCTTGGGCTCCGAAATCCGTGCGCGGCAGGAACACCTGCCCCACGGCCATCAGCTCGTTCATACGCGGCGTATGGCCGGTGCGTTCGATTTGATCATAGAAGAATGGCACAGGAATTTGCACATGGATGCCAGCCCCGTCACCTGTTTTGCCATCTGCATCGACCGCGCCGCGGTGCCAAACCGCTTTGAGCGCATCAATACCGGCCTGAACCACCTTGCGGCTTGGCGACCCATCGATGGACACCACAAGCCCCACACCACAGCTGGCGTGCTCTTCCGCCTCAGAGTAAAGGCCATTTTCAGCCATATACTTGCGCTTGGCTTCTTCCGCTTTCACCCAATTCGCATCAAATTTTGTCATGCTCATCTCCTAAAATGCCCACGCGGGACATTGTTATGTCGCAAAGGTCCAGATCCACGCAGGCGCTTATTCAGCGGCGATGGATCGGGCCTCGTCAAACTGTGCTAAAATTGCAGCGGCGCAGTCGCGACCGTCGCGAATGGCCCAAACCACGAGCGAGGCACCGCGGACAATATCACCGACGGCATAAACGCCCGGCAGCCGGGTTTGGCCGGTTTCAAAATCCGCCCGGATCGTGCCCCAGCGCGTCACCTCGAGACCTTCAGCGCCCCAAAGCTGCGGCAAATCTTCGGGTTCAAACCCCAAAGCCTTGATCACCAAATCCGCAGGTTCCACATAATCTGCCCCGTCAATCAACTCTGGGCTTTGGCGTCCAGTCGCATCGGGCAGACCCAAACGCATTTTCTGGACGTTAACCCCGGTGACAGGATTGCCAACAAACCCATTGGGCGCGGTCAGCCAGACGAATTCAACACCCTCTTCCTCAGCGTTTTGGGTCTCACGCAGAGATCCAGGCATATTTGCTTTGTCGCGGCGGTAAAGGCATTTGACGGAGGTGGCGCCTTGCCGGATCGCTGTGCGCACGCAATCCATTGCCGTGTCGCCGCCGCCAATGACCACAACCCGCTTGCTGGCCGCATTCAAGCTGCCATCTTCGAATTCAGGCACAGTGTCGCCAAAACCATGGCGATTGCTGGCGGTCAAATAGTCAATGGCTTTTACAATGCCATCCGCTCCTGATCCTGGCCCCGCCAGATCGCGGGATTTATAAACGCCCGTGGCGATAATCACCGCATCATGTTTACTGCGGATCTCATCAAAACTTATGTCCACGCCCACATTGCAGTTGGTGACAATTTCTATGCCGCCTTCCTCAAGCTGGGCCACACGCTGCATCACCACATCTTTTTCAAGCTTAAATCCGGGAATTCCATAGGTCAAAAGCCCTCCCGCGCGATCATAACGATCATAGACCGTGACCTGCACACCGGCCCGGCGCAGCATATCGGCCGCAGCCAATCCCCCTGGGCCCGCGCCGATGATGCCGACGGATTCCCCGCGGGTCGCGGCGGGCTTAATCGGTTGCACCCATCCCTCAGCCCAGGCGGTATCGGTGATATATTTCTCAACTGACCCAATGGTCACCGTTTCATGGCCCGACTGTTCGATGACGCAATTGCCTTCGCACAAGCGATCCTGCGGACAAATACGACCGCAAATCTCAGGGAATGTATTGGTGGCCTGGCTGATGTCATAGGCCTCTCGTAGCCGCCCCTCTGCCGTCAGGCGCAGCCAATCGGGGATATTATTGTGCAGCGGGCAGTGGGTTTGGCAATAAGGCACGCCGCATTGGCTACAGCGGCTGGCTTGCTCTGCGGCCTTATCCTCCGAAAATTCTGCATAGATCTCGCCAAAATCATGCGCGCGATCTGACGCTTCACGCTTTTGAGGCATGAGCCGTGGAATTTTCACAAACTTCAGCATCGGATTTTCAGCCATAACATCCTCGATTCGCAACATCGCTATATTTTTAAGTACTTCTGACAAATTAATGTCAGCACAGATGACCTATATAATAGGGAATTTTATATGGCGACACTTTTCTGAAATTTTCAAGCTCTTTTTAAATCCGATTCGGACCTATATTTTTGCTGGCGCTTATTCACCATGGGTATATTGTCCCCTGGATTGCAGAGGATCCCAACACATGCCGCTTTATCATCTGGTAATAATTGCGCTTATTCAGGGCATAACAGAATTTCTGCCGGTCTCCTCATCGGGGCATTTGATCCTCTTGCCCGGGCTGACCGGCCTCACCGATCAAGGCCCCGTGATTGATGTTGCCGCCCATGTTGGAACTTTATTGGCGGTCATCGTCTACTTCTGGTCAGATGTGCGCCACATATTGCAAGGTGTTCCGCAGGTCGTGCGCGGCCAGTTTGATACCCCCTCCGCGCGGCTGCTCATCGCCATGAGCTTGGCCACGCTGCCTGTCATGGTGCTGGGCTTGATCTTGAAACTCACTGGCCTGTCAGACGCCCTGCGCTCCATCACCGTGATCGGCTGGAGCATGCTGGTATTCGGCATTTTGCTCTATTGGATGGATCAACGTGCCCAAACCACGCGCCAACTCCAAGACCTGACATTGCGAGACGCGTGGATCCTTGGGCTGTGGCAAACTATGGCGCTGATCCCAGGCACCTCGCGTTCCGGCATCACCATCACCGGCGCCCTCAATGCGGGCTTCACGCGCAAAGAGGCCGCCCGCATCGCCATGCTGATGTCGATCCCGACCATTATCGCCTCTGGCGCGCTCACCTCTTTAGATTTGATCGGCGGCACCGTGCCCCTGCGCGATACATCTATCGTCGTTGCCCTCAGCTTCGCGGCAGCGCTCTTGGCTCTCAGTCTGATGATGCGCTTGCTAAACAGCCTGACCTATACGCCCTATGTGGTTTACCGCATAGGGCTCGGCCTCACGCTGCTCACCATAGGCTACAGCGGCGGCCTCGGGTCGTGACGCCCTAGGCTTTTAGATTTTTTGCAGAGGCTTTGATATCGGCATATTGGCCTGACACACGGAAGGGCCATAGATAATCTGGCAATACGCTTTCCAATGCCGTTGGCTCAATCTGTAGATCCGCCAAGCCCATACAGTTGTCGCTCGGCACATTATCCACGCTCAGACTGTGGATCTGGTCACGGGTGATCGGCATCGGCGCCAAGCCAAAACTCAGTCTATTGGCAAGCGCAAAGCCCGTGGCCATGAGACGCGCAACAAACATCGGCAAGCCGATGATCAGCCGCCGACGCTGGATGACATCCAACATGCGCTGCATCAGACCGCGGAAACTGTCCCGCTCGGGTCCAGCCAACTCATAAATGCCGCCGGCCGCGACACCTGTCGCACCCAGCACTACGGCCCGTGCGACGTCATCTACAAACACCGGCTGAAATTGCGTCTCAGCCCCGACGATCGGTAAAATAGGACCAAAGCGCGCCATACTCGCAAATCTGTTGAAAAATTGATCCTCTGCTCCAAAGACGATGGACGGTCGCACAATCATTGCGCCCGGCATATGCGCCAAGACCTCCGCCTCACCCGCCGCCTTTGAGCGGGAATAGGCGCTGTCGCTCGTCAGATCCGCACCCATGGCCGAGATATGCACCATTTGCGCGATACCACCTTCAGCTGCCAAGCGCGCAATGCGGCCGGCGCCCTGAGCTTGCACGGCATCGAAACGATTGCGCCCTGATTCTTGTAATATGCCAACGCAATTGATCACAGCATCGGCGCCGCGCAAAGCCAGCTTTACCGATGCGTCATCGCGAATGTTGCAAAAGACCGGCTCAACCTGACCTACAACCCCATAAGGCTTGACAAATATCGCCTCATTGGGCCGCCGAACAGCCACCCGAACCCGCCAACCAGCCTTTGCCATGCGCCGCGCGACATAGCGCCCAATGAAACCTGACCCACCGAATATAGTTACAAGCATAGACATGATGACATCCCAAGTATTTCTCTGTGGAAGGGAGGTACTCCGTGCACCGCCTCATGACAAGTCCATTCCCCATTTGACAGCCGCCGCGCCCCGAAATGCGGCGCGCGAAACCTGGCGCCTAAGGGGGCCGCCCAAAGGCATTTACCCTCTTGACCCGCCCCGCCCAGAAGCTTAAACGCCCCTCTACGACATCAGCCCAGATGGCGGAATGGTAGACGCGCTAGCTTCAGGTGCTAGTGTCCGTATGGACGTGGAGGTTCGAGTCCTCTTCTGGGCACCACAAATCACAGCTAAATAATTGTAATTATTATATAAAAATTATTTTTGTGCCTGTAAAACCTAGCCACAGGACCATTTTCTGGACCACTTTGCCAATCTATGATGAGATGGGGAGTGTTTTGTCATTCGACATGATTACAAATTAGCCCTGCCCGCTTAAAGCAAGTTTACTTTGACAAACCCCTTAATAGTGTGTGGCGCGACGGATACCGCCGCGCCAGGTTTGGTCGTTTTTTAGTTAGACAGGTTTGCGGTCGCCTCAGCGATGATGCTACCCGCTTTCGTGACCCATTCTTCACCGCCAATCTCTTCGGCGAAAGATGGCCAGAGCGCGCGTGCCGCTTCTTGCCATTTTGCTTCATCTTCCGGCGCACCACTAAGCGTCATGCCCATTTCGACCAGGACCTTCATTGCAACTTTGGTCTCAGATGCGCTGTTGGCCCGACCAAAAGTAGCCGCCTCACGACCAGCCCTATTGAGTGCCTCTTGCAGGTCGGCATCAAGCCCTTGATACCAACGCTCAGAAACGATCAGCGGACCTGACCAGATCAGATAATGAATCTCAGAGATATAGCTCTGTACCTCGTTGAACTTCATCGAAACAGCGGTGGTATATGGGTTTTCTTGGCCGTCGATCACACCCTGTTGTAGCGCAGGAAATACTTCAGCCCAAGCCATTGGAATGGGATCGAGCCCCCAAGAGCGGAAGGTCTCAATCGCAATATTGTTCTTTGAAACTCGGATTTTGAGGCCTTGAAGGTCGTCAAGATTGCGCACTTCGCGTTCGCTATTAGTGAGAACTCTGAAGCCTTTCTCTAAGTAGCCGAGCACACGGACGCCAGCCTCACCTGGAAGACGCTCATTCAGTGGGTCTTGCAGTGCATCCATTGCCGCGTGCGCTTCCTGTGTGGAGGTGAAGGCATATGGCAACATCATGACGCCAATCGACGGTGCAAGGGGCACAAGGTTACCAGTATAGAGGATTTCGGCCTCGATCGAGCCAGTGCGCACCGATTGCGCCACTTCCTGTTCGCTGCCCAACTGGTTAGACCCAAATATCTGAACGTCGATGCGACCATCTGTATATTTCTCAACCAGCTCTTCGAACTTAACCGCCATAACATGGGTCGGATTGTTATCGTTCTCACCGTGGCTGAGGCGCATTATGTGGTCTTGCGCCATGGCGGTTGTGCCTATTAGCAGCGATGCACCTAGGGTAAGTGTTGTTAGTAATTTCATGATCTCTTCTCCTCATTGATCATACGATGAATCCCAGAAGCCGTGGTAGCCACAGCGTTAACTCCGGAACAAAAGCCACCAACGTCATCACCGACGCCTCGGCAGCAAGAAACGGAACCGATGCTTTCGATATCCGCTCCATAGTGGTGTCACCGATTTCGGCGGCGACGAATAAGTTGACCCCGAGAGGCGGCGTGGAATAGCCAATCTCACAAGCGATCACGAAAACAATCCCAAACTGGATCGGGTGCATGCCCACGCCCATGGCCACGGGCAGCAACAGAGGCGTCAGGATGATGATCTGCGTCAGCGTTTCCATCCACATCCCGATGAAGATCAGCAACAGCAGGATGAGCAAGATCAGCATCGTTGGACTGGAGACCGACGTCAGCAGAAAATCTGACACCATCTGTGGAATTTGGTAGATCGTTAGCAGACGTCCCACAATCCGGCCCGTCACAAGGACCAACAATACCGTCCCAGTGATGCGCACAGTGTAGATCAGGGCATCAAACAAGACGTTGAAGGTAATCTTTCGAAAAATCATGACGCCCGTCAGCAGCGCATAAAGTACTGCCACAACGGACGCCTCGGTGACTGTGAAAACCCCACCGTAAATACCGCCAAGGATGATCACAGGCGCAAAGAGTGCCCACTTGGCATCCCAAGCAGCCGCGCCTATTCCGCGTGCGCTGCGGGACATATTCGAATGTGAGACCCACCCATTGCGCTTTGAGATAACCACTGAGACCATCCACAAGGCGATACCCAGCATCAGACCGGGCATCACCCCAGCTAGAAATAGGCCGGAGATAGACGTCTCAGCGGTAATGCCATAAATAATCATTGGAATTGACGGTGGGATTACGACGCCAATACCGCCCGCTGACGATGAGATTGCAGCTGAGAAATCACGGCCATATCCGTCGCGCAGCATCGCGGGTATCATAATCGAGCCGATAGCAGCCGTCGTCGCAGGTCCGGAGCCTGAAATTGCGGCGAAGAACGTGCAGGCTACAATGGTCACAGTGGCAAGCCCACCTGGCGCTGACCCAACAATCCCGCGCGAGAAGTTAATAAGCCTCTCTGTGAGCCCCCCTTTTTCCATCAGCACACCAGCCAAGATAAACATGGGCACTGCAATAATTGTAAACTCATCAACGGCTGAGTAGGCGGTTTGCACGAGGTAAGAGGCCGGGAAATTGGCAACCAACATTGAGAGAACGGCAGCCAACCCGATCGAGACTGCGACCGGCACCCCAATCAGCAAAAAGACTACAAAGGTGACAACAAGAACTGTGACCGGATCCATTCCTCAGTCCCCCACCCGCGCGTCGTGCAGGTGAAAATCATCGCGCCACCGCGCAATCATGACTTGGAACACACGAATGCTGATGAACACAAACCCTAGCGGGACGATCATCTGCACCCAGACCAGGTTTATCCCCGTGGTTTGAGAAATGTAGGGAAACTCAAACATCGAAACCGTAAAGTGATAGCCATGCCAAATGACAACCGCGTTAAAGGCAAGCCAGAGCGTATCGGCGAGCGTTAACATCATGAGACGGCCCTTGGGGGGCAGCAATTTCAGATGCAGCGCCACGCGAATATGACGGTCGGCTTCGGCGGCTACTATAAAGCCGAAGTAAACGGCCCAGACAAAAGCAAAACGACTGACCTCCTCGAGCCAAGAGAACGAGCGCCCAAACCCGAAGCGTGCGAGAACTTGAAAGCCCAATAGTATCACCACGATGCTCAATAGGATTGCACCGGCCCATTGCTCGGGCGTGCGCCGCTGGCGGAGGAGAGAGTTTTTCTGGGTGCTGCGCGTCATCAAAAATTCACCTGATCAGCTCCCTTGAGGTCGAGGATTTCGCGCGCCTCGACAGGGGTGGCGACACGCTTTCCAAGGGCCTCGATCATCGCACGCATCCGGCTGACCTGTTCAGCATTGCTTTGCGCCAAAACGCCACGATCAATCCAGAGCGAATCCTCTAAACCTACCCTTACATTGCCGCCCAGAGCGGCGGCCTGTGTGGCAATGCGAAACTGCGCAGCCCCAGCACCCAGAACCGACCACCGAAGATCTTGGCCGAACAGGCGGTCTGCAGTGCGCTTCATATGGGCTATATCTTCAGGGTGGTTGCCGATGCCGCCAAGCAAGCCGAACACGGATTGCACAAAGAATGGGGGCTTCACCAAGCGACGCTTCACAAAGTGATGAAGGTTGTAGAGGTGCGAAATGTCGTAACATTCAAATTCGAACCGAATTCTGCGATCATCTGCCAAAGCGAGGACAAATTCGATGTCTTTGAAGGAGTTGCGAAACACTAGATCGCGTGAACCTTCCAAATGTTCGCGCTCCCACCCTCTTAGATCGGGATAGCGCTCTAGCATCCCATAAAGTCCAAAATTCATGGACCCCATATTGAGAGACGCCAATTCTGGCGCGAAGGCCGCTGCCGGCAGGCTACGCTCTTTCACATCCATATAAGGCGATCCGCCGGTCGTCAGGTTAATTACGGCTTCACTGGCTTGCTTGATGCGAGGCAGAAACCGCGCAAACCCATCTGGCGTCTGGTCTGGCCGCCCGGTTGCGGGATCACGGGCATGGAGGTGTAAGATAGCCGCTCCAGCCTCGGCAGCACCAATCGCGGCATCTACTATCTCATCGGGTGTGACCGGCAGATGAGGTGACATGCCAGGCGTGTGGATCGCCCCTGTCACAGCGCAGGTAATGATGACGGCGTCGTTGGTCGTGCTCATAACTTTTCCCTTTTGTCTAAATAATTGCGAGCGATTTCAGCAAGACGCGCGTCGCGCCATTCTGTCCGCGCAGGGATTTGATCAACGGCAAGCCGGGCGCGCCGATCTGCGGCTACTAGGTCGCGCACGGGACCTTTCCAGTCCGCGCGTCCCTCCGATCCGATGGCAAGTTCGTCATACATTGGACCGTAACGGTCGATATAATCGGAAACGCCTCCTGGCGCGTTCAGATCGATAGTTTCAAAAGGCCCGACCACGGACCACCGGATGGCAAGGCCGTCACGCAAGGCGATATCCACATCTTCAGGTCCAACGATACCCTGCTCTACAAGGCGAAACGCCTCGTCCAACACCGCACCCTGCAGGCGGTTCATCACAAAGCCGGCAATCTCGCGTCGCAACGTTAGAACCACATGCCCCGCTTCTTCCAAAATCATGCGGGCTGTATGCAGGCTTGCTGCGTCGGTGGCGGGTCCAGGGACGAGCTCAACTGCTGGTATTAGATGTGGCGGGTTTAGGGGATGGGCGACTAAACAGCGACGCGCGCTGGCGAGGTTTTCAAACATCGCTGAAGGCAAGAGACCTGAGGTCGAGCTTGCGATTACAGCGTCAGGCTGGGCGTTGGCCTCAATCGCCGCAAACACGTCATGCTTTATCTCAATGCGTTCAGGAGTGTTTTCCTGAATATAATCTGCACCTGACAGCGCTTCGGATAGCGTACTGCATGGATTAATGTGGCTTAGAATAATCTCTGGGGTCTCGTTTAGTAGCCTTGCCCCCTCCATGTCTGAGACCAACTGGCGGATCTGGATCATCGACGATTCCACGATTCCGTCCATGGCATCCCATAGTGCCACCCGAGCACCTGCTCGCGCGAAATCAACGGCCCAGGACCTACCGATCAGTCCCATTCCGATAATGGCGACGCGGCGGCTCACGACAAAACCTCATTAAAAATGATATCACGCACGATACCTTGCAACCTGCGCAACGGGGCAACGCACTTAGCCACTGGGCCGCCGCGCCGCGACCCGCACAGCGACTGACCACCAAAGAAATACTTACCTTTCATCGCCACATATCCTCACGGTGCGCCGCAATGGCAGCGCTTTCTTATTATTGCGGTTTTTGATGTTTGATATTTGATATTTGATGTTTGATCAAATAGCAAATCATATTTTGACAAGTAATAAAATAGACTTACAATGATGGACATTCGACGCTGGGTGGAGCTAATTAGAATTATGCCTGATTATACGTCTATAATGCCCGTTCGACGGGAAAACCTACAAGTCGCGGTCTACCGTCAAATTTGCTATTTGATCCTTCAAGGCGACGTGCAGCCGGGCCAGTCGTTGACGGTTGCCACCTTGGCCAAAGCGCTAGACGTCAGTCCGATGCCAGTGCGGGATGCGCTGTCCCGTCTAACCCATGCAGGAGTCTTGACGACGGTCTCGGGGCGCACCCTGGGGGTACCGCGACTATCGACGGAGGAACTGGAAGAATTGTATCGAGTGCGTCTCGAAATTGAGAGTACTGCGCTTGAATGGGCCGTTGCACGCAGGACAGATGCATTCGAAGCTAACTTGCGCGAAATTCTAGTTGATCTGGTCGACGCTGAGAGGCGTGGCGACAACAAAGCGTTCATTGCCAACAATCACCGATTCCATGAGACTATTTATCAGCAATCCGGATCTGAAATCCTGCTAAGCATCATTCAAACCCTGTGGCTACGGGTGTCTCCCTATTTTCACCTATTGGATGCGCAAGGGCATTTACAACTGTCAAACGAATGCCATGAGGCGGTAATCGACGCTATCGCTCATGGCGACGCCGCGGCTGCCCGTCGCGCTTTGGTCGAAGATATCGAGCGCGCGCATGTGACATTGGTCAAAATGAAATAACGTATCCAGCGTTTTTGCATGCCATTAAAAATGCCCAGCTGCATTTATCCATAGCCACTAGAACGTAAGCGGGCCCTGCTGCGCTTGCAGTGAAGGTCAGGAAAGTCCGCACACTGTGAGTTCGCCCATCTTCGAATTTCGCACAGGCCGCAAATGTCCGGTCTGACAGGCCGCACTTCAGCGTAGAGATTGAGTGGCCAAGGTCGGCTATGGGCTTTAGTCGTAAAACTTTATTCCTTCAAACCGAACCCAGAAATTGGGTTCGGTCCTTGCGGTGTTCGGTTAAAGCTTGATGCGGAAATTTGCGAATCCGGTATCTGATGCACCAGCAGGTTCGATTGACACGCCTTCGACACTATCGGCATAACCAGCCCCT
>UPTG01001152.1_pt1 | contig 19978 bp, 11 predicted proteins | sample 2160121 | NCBI WGS metagenome assembly UPTG01 (sample SAMN06266255, study PRJEB28933) | marine metagenome | isolation source: Columbia River Estuary | place: USA:Columbia River Estuary, USA | collected 2014-07-27
CCCCCAAAACCTCGATCTGTTCCGTTGCTGTGGCAGTTATCAATTATTCCGGTATTTACTGAAAGTGTAAACTTATTTGCAGAGCAATTTTTAGTTATCCCAGCATTGCTAGTAATTAAATCACCCGTTGCATTTACGTTGTCAACAGTCCCATTGTTATTCTCAACATAAATTGTTGTAGCATTTACGTTTTTAATTGTTCCAAAATTACCCGCAAAGTCAGATGTAAAAGTTTGGGTGCATTTTATATCGTCAATTGTTCCATAAGACGAAGATGTGTAAAATGTGGTGCAAGTGACTTTTCTAATTGTTCCAAGGTTATAACCAACACTAAAAGCACCATTTACTCTTATGTCATCAATAAGGCTATAGGAAGTATCAAGGTTAAAACTGCTGCAAAGAAAGTTTTTAAAACTACTAAGAATTGGAGTAGTAAAGCTTGGTGATGATAAATTACCAATAGTAACTGTTCCAACTCCAATGACATCAACTCCGTAAGCCGCTTCTGCGGCATTACTAATAGCTAAGTCTCCATAAGTCCCCGCCATTAATAGTAGCGTTACTTTGTTACTTATACTTAATGCAGCCGCTTCATCATACTTGGTTTGGATGTTGTCGCCGTCATTGCAGATGATTACTGAATTAGTGTTGTGCGGAACGGTTTGCTCAAGCCCATAAACGGATGCTTCATTGTTAATTTGAACCTCAAGCACTCCGTTTGTATTTCCCCCAGTGCTTGTTGCTAACACGTGACCAATCTCAACGCTGATGTTGGGTTCAACCACTGTAATACCTCCAGCAACAGTGCTGCTTAAGTAGACTACATCTCCCTCAGAGTACGTCCCACTGTCCAGAACTAGATCCCGAACCTTACCAAGTAGTGTAACAGACCCATTGGAATTGTTAGATATGGTCTGCGTCACAACGCCAATTGTTCTTCTGGCATTCTCAACTGTGTTGGCTTGAGCCAAAGCAATTGTTGGCTTATTTCCCTGCGAGCCACTTATCATCACAACCTGCCCATCGGACAATGTTGCTCCAGATGTATTCCTAGCATACAACACTACCTCCTGACCAAGCTGAAGAGTAACACCGTCCGATCCAGTAGCTAAGTCCAGTGTTTTTTCTGTGTTGTTCCAACTTACTTCTCCACCAAGATCACCCGCATTGAAGTCCGCAGTTGTGATGCCAGCAGAGGGGATGGTAGTTGTCCCAGTAAATGTAGCATCAAGGATGGGAGCGAGCAATGCTTCAGCAGCAGTTGCACGAGTTGTTTCGTTAGAAATTGCTGTTGCATTAACTCCTTCAGCAGCAGTCGCACGAGTTGTTTCAGCACTTATAGCTGTTGCATTAGCTCCTTCAGCAGCAGTTGCACGAGTTTGCTCACTAGAAATAGCTGCTGCGTTTATAGCAAGTAAGATGTCTGTTTGCTCTATCGAATAGGAGTCATCGTCTGCGTTTAAAGCAGTAATTAGGCTGCTGTACGAGATTTTCTTAGTCTCCTGACCCGCAGTATCTACAATAGGGAGGTAGTCCCCATCTAACGGGTTTGTAAGCTCAACGAGCTCTGAAATCTTAGAGTTTTTTGAATCAGCCATTATATAGTATAAATAGGGTTTTTAAGTAAAATGTCAAGGTTAGAGTCTGTTAATCTGGTCAATCTCGTTTTTAAGAAATTCTTGTCCAGCTTCAAGGAATGCCATGCCCAGCATGGACTTAATGGGACCTCCAACAACTGGTAAATTGCCACCTACAAACGGAGATACAGCTTTTGCTACTTTCTCTCTGTCTGCGGTAACCACGCCCGTAGCTACATTTAACGGTGCTTTAGCAATAGGAGATAATGGCAAGCCTCCGCCCAGTAGTTCAAATGGAAGCTCACCTATACCGACAAGACCCGATTGGCTAAGGATTCTCTGCATATCAAAGTTGCCCATATTCAGAGGATTAATTGGAGCTTTTCCTCTGACCAGATCTTTCATTACAGTCACCACCCAAGCTGCCGCCAAAGAAGTTCCAACAAAGGCTACTAAATGAGACATAGCACGTACGTGATTTAACTGAGAACCTGTGTAACCGTGAGCAAATCTACCGTATATTGTAAGGCTTAGTCCTAGAATAAAAGAAGTATACTGAAATCCAGTACGCATCGATTCGCCACCAACAGTTCCAGCTTTAAAGTTTCCACGAGTAATTGCCTGAGCCCCAGCATCTGGCTCAAGGACAGCCTGTTTCATGTAATGCAGGTAGTACTCGCGAAGCTTTGTAGATACGTTGCCGTCTTCGACTGTTTGAGGCATAACTCGGTTAATCCCATCGGGAGCATCCTTGTTGACGGACTTCAACAAAACGTCAATGTCGGCGTCCGTAAACCCGAAGTTTTTAAGGCTCTCTATCCGCAAGTCGCTAAACTTACCAGCAGCGGCTTCTCGTCCAAGACTACGACTTGTCCAGTCAGCAAACGCTTCCTGTCCAGCAGCAGTAGTTCTCAGCATACCATTTGCTTCAAACATAAATGACATAGCTAAGTCTAAGAACCCTTTCTCTCCAGACACATCACCAGTAATCTGGCGGAGACTAGCGTTGTTTACTACGTCATACGCAGCCCCTACGTCTCTAAAGTAAGCAGACATCCCAGTCTTGTCGCCTCTAAACTGACGAGACATAGCTTCCAAGAACTGCGGCATATACTCACTCATGGTTATCTCAGCACCTGTGTACTTTAAAGTAGAAATACTCAACGGAATATCCATAAGAGCCGAGAATCCAGAAAGAGGTAAGAATGCAAGATTGCCCACCTTACGTACACTCTTAAAAATAGAAGCAAATGAAGCGTCTACTGGGTTATCCAAATCATTTGTAAGCAAACGAGTAGTTCCGATAACAGTGTCATATTTAAACTTCCCAACATTATCTCCTCGGACTAGCTGAGACCTGTCCAATGTATTCTGCACAGTCTGCAAGGGGTTACCCCCCAGAGTCTCAATAGATGCAATCATCTCCGAACGATAACGAATCTGATCCATAAGAAGCTTACCCAGATTCTGCTCTCCACTGTACTTTGCAAGTATCTTAGCTTCGGCAGCTGGTTTTAGTACAACCATACGAGACTGCTCAAATGACTTTGCAACATCAGACCCATCTGTTTGCTCTCGCAACTCAGTTATCTTATAGTACCATTCCTTGAGATAAAGCTCTTTATCAAAGGGTACTTCTTTACCATCTGTGCGTATTAAACGACCGCCGTGCGCTTTAGCAGTAGCATCCCAATCTACACCATTAATCATGTCAGTTCTCCAGCGATCAAAGCCTATCTTTTTGACAGTGTCATTTGACCAACGCTGACTCCAACCAGAGAAGTCTGACCGAACACGTACGTTAGATCCGTTTCGATTTAACTGAGTAAGCTGAGACTGGCGTACACCATTAATTGCTTCAACTAGTTCTTCAAACGCCTCAACACCCTTCCACTTAGTCGGAGTGTCCCCAGTACGAATCGCAACCATAATATCGCCAGCAAAATCGTTAATGTGGTTACGTAGGTCTTTACCATAAATTTTAATTGCATCTGTGTTTCCTCCAGTTTCTCTTCGTAGTACATCCATATACGGACCACTGCCTGCACCTATAAATAAGTCCCACAGCCCGTGTTTATCTAATACATCGTTAATTGGTTTTGCATCAATAACAACTTGTGCCTTGCTCTTAGTATTAAAAGAAGAACGTGAATCAATGCCAGCACGTTGTTGACCATCAAGCTGAGTTTGAAGCCATTCAATTCTTTGCTTAGGTGTTGAGTATTGAAATGCTCCATCAACTAATTGATTCTCAATCTTAGCATCTCTCACAGTTCTAAGTATTAGAGCAGACTTTGACTCTTCTAGTGATTCAATTATAGCTGCTTGTGCTTTAAGGGGATCACCATCGTTCTCTCCTAATAAGATGTAAGCACTGCGTTTAATATCGTCAGGTATCCCCTTAGTATTAAAGGCATGTGTTCCTTTGTTTTTTGGGTTATACTGCTTGAAGAAATCATTTACTGATTTTAAATAGAAATCATAGCTATTTAAAGTAGCAACAATGCTTTCAGCTACCTCTGAATACTGCTCTAAACCATTCTCCTCTAGGACTGTCCTTACGTGTTCTTTACGAGCTGAGTTGCCTTTGTCTTTAACAGGGTCATAGCCTTCTGGAGTACTCTGGATAAGCCCAAGGACTTTCTCGTTACCAAACACTTGATTAGTCTGATCGACAAAAAACCCTTTTCGGTCGTTCGTTAACAAAGAGTAGTCTGCTTGATCTCTCTCTAACCGAGTAACAGGCTCAGTAATGATATCAGCTTGCTTAGGTTCTGGTTTAGGGTCAATAGTGTCATCAGCAAATGTCTCTATTATCTTTTCCCTAGACTGTTTATAGTTGTCAGATTTAGAGCCTCGGGGTAATAATATTCCATTTGTTGTAAGATCAGGACTTACCTTTGCGGCATCAATAGCTGCAATAATCTTACCCAACTCTCTAAATGATTTACGTTGTTTAGCAGTTAGATCTTTATTTTTAACAATGCTTTGGCTATTTAGGGTTTCCCATATAGTCGTAAACCAGTCACGAAGCTGAGCAAACAGAGGAGGGTTCGTATCATATAACCCTCTCCAAAATTCAGGATGCGATGAAGCTTCTTGAACAAATCGAGCAACAAATTCTCCATCCAATAACTCATTTGCATACTCGTTTGCATCTCTTACAACTCCCTGAAGCTCAAAATCTTCAAGTTTGTCAAAGTTTATGTTGCCCTCATACTCCTCAATAAATGCCTTACGATAATCCTCTAATAGTTCTCCATTAAATATTTTATTTTTTAACTCTGGATTGGCTTGAACAATTTTCAGCATTTGAGCATACGCTGGAGCAAAGTTAACTTCAGCTGAATGAATAAATTCATGTAAAGCAATAGCAACTCCGCTCTTGTCTGTTGCCAGCAAATTCATTGCATTAAGAGTAATTGTATCGGTGTTCGGGTCGTATTGTCCCATTTTAAAAATACCCGTATCTCCATCACCGTCTCTAAAAGAAACGGGTTCTGTATCAATTACAAATTCTCCTTTAAACCCCAATTCTGATAACAGTAACTTAGCTCCTATTATATCTCCCGATTCATTAAAAAGAAATTGGCGAGTGGTAGGGACACCTTGAGATGGTAAATCATACACAGCTGGGTCAAAAGGAGCAATAGGTACATCTGTACCTTTAGCTAAAGAAAGCCAGTCGATCCCTAGCAACTCTGCAGCATATTCGTTAGCTGCAATTTCTTTGTTAACAGCTTCATCTTTTAACCAATCAGCTCTCTTACCTCGTGTATGCTTAAGAGCCAAATGACCTTGTTCGTGCGCAAGGATAAACTTTTGATACCCTTCCCAAGATCCCAAAGCTTCCTTAAACTTTTCAACGTCAATCTTAGCAAATACAAGCTTCTTCTGTGGCGAAGATGCGCTATCGCTTTCTCCAATTAAATGAGGAAGTCCAGCATCCCAATCTTCTTTAATCCGAGTAGGGTTTAATCGTATTCTACCAGTCTCTGGGTTTACACTAGCCAAAGTATCTATATCAAAGTCTTCAACAACTTCAAAGGCTGGTCCATCATACTCCCTAAGAATGCGTTTAGCTGTTTGTTTATTTTCAGCGTTAAGTGCTGGATAGAAATCAGTATTTGCATAATCTGGAGTAGATGTGTATTCTAAATACTTGTTACGTATTACCTGCATCTGCTCGGAGGGCTGCCAACCAGACAACACCAAAGCCTCCCAATCTCTCTCTTCAAGTTTGTATACAGTATCATCGTCCATGGCTTTATAAATCCGCTCTGTCTGGGATTTAATGTCACGAGCTAAGTCTTCTTGAGAGGGACCACCTTCTGTAGCTTCTGAAAACACATTGTTTAATAAATGCTGAGCCAAAGCTTGTTTTGTCTCGTTTAAAGATATCTCACTAGCAAACTTGTCGGCAAGGTCTACTTGTTCTGGAGTAAGGTCAGTAACCTCAAGTTTATCGTTAAGCAAGAAAGCAAACTCTTCGTTTTGTCTAGCAAGCTGTTTAGCTGGCTCATAGAAATCAACCAGCTTAATAGCTGCAGCTGAAGTATTACCTTCTTCAAAGAATGTCGAAACTGTTTCTAAGTTGTTATTAAAATCTACTACTTGTTTTTGTTTCTTAAAAGCACTACGCAATGAAATGGGGGCTAAAACTCCGCTTGCTCCAAAAGAAAAAGCTCCGTTTATTAGCAAGTCTTTTCCAGTAACTTCATCACCAAGATAAGTAGAACTTACTCCCCAAAGAGCTGTTTCAGTTGTTGTTGCTATAACTGATTCCTTCGCGTAGTCTTTTAAAACTAAACCAGCTACTTTCAACTTAGATCCAGAAGCCATAGCCGATTCTAATTGAGATGCTCTTGTTGCTGCACTTTTAACTTGTGCAGCTCTAGCTATTGCAGCTCCTTTAGTTACTGCGTTTGTTGCCTGATTCACACGACTAGCTACTGCTCCATATGGTACAAAAGCAATTGGAAGGTCTCCTGCGAGACCCCCAGCAAAACCTGCTGCAAAATTAGCTGCGGTCTGAAGCTTACCGCCGCCACCAACATTCTGCTGATTTACTCTAGTCTGTACGTAACGCTCAAATCTATACTTAGTTTGAGTAGGTGTTTCTGCAGGTTCTCTTTTAAAATCTTCACCAAATATAGAATACCCTTTTTTCTCAAACTGCTCATCAGTCAAGGGCTCTAGGTTGTTGTTTTTATCAAAGTACCCAGCTGATACTTTTTTTATTACTTCAGGAAGTTGACCAAAAACAAGAGAGTCGTCAAAGCCTTGACTAGCTGAAGACCCCATCTGCTCTGTAGCAGAGTATACTGTGTTAACAGGAAGCGTTGTACTTCTATTAATAGTTCGGGCTAACCTTTGACGAGACAGCTCTTCTCGGTCCATTGCACTTAATTCATTATTCATATATTAGTTAAGAAAACCTCCTGCTGGTAAACTAGAAACTTGTTCATCAACTTCAGCATACGCAGATCTGTACAAATTTCTTTGATTTTTAGTAACTTCGCTTGCTGGAATTGTAAAAGTTATATATGTACCATCTGGTTGTTTCATATCAAGTGCGCTGTAGCCTTGTCCCTTGTCATTTAAGAATTGCGGAACTATGTGTTCAACACCGTTTATTATATGTTTCCTAGAATAATTTACATAAGCTTGATTTGTTGCATTTTTTCCAAGTAACACTCCCTTTATAAATGCAGCACTTTCCTTACTTTTGTTTAACTTAGTATCATTGTTGTATAAAGCAGTCTGCAACGCAGGACTGTTTTCTGAGTCTGCTACCATTTTTAAAAATGGAGTAAACGCAACTTTATTCTTAAACATATAGTCTACAGTTGTCTGAGCAATACTTTTATTCAAAGCATCTTCTGGAGATTGTACAACTGACAGGGGGTTCAAAGGAAACCCAACTAAAGCAGAGTTTGCTACTTTTTCTTCATATGCTTTAATTTCACGTTGAACTGGATTCTTTGGATCTGCTGTCGGCTTTACAATTATAGAACCATTTTCTGTCTTATACATGTCACCCAGTGCAGAAGCATAAAATCGTTCACTCTTTAATACAATCTCCTGTACATCCTTTGCCGATGCACCGGGATTGTCAGCAAGAGCTCTTGCTACCATTCCCGATTTTATGTCATTGTACTTAGCAGAAAGAACTGGATCTCCTACCTGACTTGCTGAAGTTGAAAGTAATGAAAGTGGTGACTCTCCGTAGCCTCTAATAGCTTTATAGTACTCAGCGTGGTTAGCAGCTACTTGAATCATCTCACCATCCTTGTTTTTAACACTTAAAGTAGAGCCAGCATTAACAAGGGTTCCATAATTTTCATACTCTAAACTTTCTTCAAGAAGACCCGATTGCTGCAATCGCATAGAAACACCTATTTCTCGGTCTTCGCTCTTTCCGCTACTTTCAAGGGATTGAATAACTTCTAGGGAGTTTTCTCCATTAAGCAAAAGACTCTTCCCTACGTAATCAACCTTAGCTGTGTCTTCCATGTTACTAAAAGAAACACCATCTGCTTTTTCAGGCATCAATTTGAATGAAGGACCTCCACTAAATAGTGGATTATCCTTCCTTGATTCACTAGTTACGTAGTCTTTTAATTGAACCCAAGCATCTGCACGTGCATCAGGATCTGCTTCTAAGTCATTAGCAGTAGACCAAGCCTTTGCAAGTACTGGGCTCACCCTAGCTAAAGAAGAATAGTCTCCATCTCTTACAGCAGTAGTTATTTGTTGAGATAAAGACTTAACTTCTGCCTGATAAGCTTTAGCAAATTCAGCGTTCTCTATTAACTTCGAATAATCCTTTCCATCAATAAAAAAGTCTTCTTTTCTTAAAGAAGGTACTACTCCATCTTGCATGTACTGAAACACATCTCTATTTATAATAGAGTTTCCAGTAGGGTTTCCATCAGATGTTATTCCTGCCTGTACAAGGTACATTCCAACGGTTTTAGCTTGTGTATCAATTTGAGTATCCGTAGCATCCTCAGATAATTCTTTTGTTAAGATGTTAAGGTCCTCTTGCAGAGGACGAATGTTGCCATCATCATTAGTTGCTGACTTATTTTCAAGTTGAGTAGCTAGTAGCTCAAGTGCATCAGTTATATTTTTATCTGAAATTTCATTAGCCTCTTTACGCTGGTTACTCCCTGCTACGCCTATTGTAGTTTTAGCACTAGCAATTTTTCTATACATAGTCGCTACCTCTGCTTGTAGAGCGGGGCTTTCGGATTTAGCAAGCTCTTGTACAGCTTGCTCAAGGTTATCAAGCTGAGCAGCTTGTTCTACTGGGGGCAACCCTGCAATTCTTGAAAAGGTTATCGAACTGGTTTTATCCAGTGAAGTTGCAGCCTCCTTATAATAAATCTCTGGATCGTTAAAAGTTGAAGCTAAAGAACTAGGGTCTTGGTTGTTGGATATTGAAAATGCAATTTCACTAATAAGTGGGTCTGCAGACGGATTACCATTTGCTGCATTTTTAAACTGACTAGCCCCCGCTATTTCTTGTTGTATAACCTTCAGCTGCTTCCTGTTCTGGAATCCTATGTTTCTCTTAGACTCAAGCGAATCTCTAAGTGCAACGCTTGTTTTAACGTAATTGCTGTAATATTCAGAAGATACTTCACCTTGTGGATCGAAAGATTCAGAGGTAAACTCACCCTGATACTGCTGGATTGCAGCTTCCGCTGCTGTACGATCTTCTTCAGTTGATTCTGAGTTACCCATTACAGTATCAAAATTAGCGTATGCAGTTTGCATTCCTGTATTAAATACGGAAGCATTAGTACCAGCTAATTTGGTATCAACAATACCCTGTTTCCTGTCTTGGTTTTGCTTAGCTTGAGCAAATTTATTAGCAGCAGAGCTTACTTGTTGAATGCCTCTAGCTACGCCTTCTAGCCCAGATTGAAACCCTTGGTTAGGGTCGAATACTTCACGAGCTACTGGTCCCGTTGTTTGAGTGTTTGCTGATAAATTAATAGCCATAGTGTTAAGATGCTGGTGTTACTGATGGTTTTACTGATGGTTTTCCGTAAGGAGCCATTGTCCCTGCTGCAGTAGCTCCAGCCCCAATAAGTGATCCAATTCCAGACGCCCTAGCAGCTCCTGCTTGGTTTTTATAAGATGTTGCCATATTAGCTCCAGCTTGCAAGACATTAGCAGATTCGTATCTACCTAATGATAAGCTGCGAGAACCACTTGCTCTAGCAAGCTCAGCTTGCTCTCCAAATTGATAACCTTTCTCAGAATAACTAGAAGCAAGCTCACCTGCAGCTAAATTAAACGAAGCCTCTTTTGCATTAAACACATCTTCAAAACTTCCTTGAGTAGAAAAAGCATTGTTAATAAAAGAAGCTTGAGCCTCCTGTACTTCATTCTCAAATACAAGTTCCTTTCTTCCAAACTCAGCTACTGTTGCATTTTTGTTGTAATCAGCAATGCCTGCTTGGTACTGAGCATCCTGCTCTTGTGCCTGACGTTGCTGATATGCAATAGTAGAGTTAACCTTAGCTTGTGCCTCTGCAGCGTCTGCTTGGTACTCTAAAGCTTTAGCTTGCCGCTGAGCACCCATGTAAGATACAACACCAGATGCAGCAGTCAATGAAGCTGAGATGTATGCAATTGTTATAGCTTCTAAGCCCATAGTATTTTAAGGATTGAAGTCTGTCTTAACTAGAAGAGAGACTAGGGTTAATGGATGAGGACGATCATGCTTAATTGTAGGGACTTTGTCAGCCCCAAAAAGTGATCCGCGAACAGGAAGTTCTTTTCCGAACCCTGTGTAAAATCTGTCTACTTTATCGACACCCTCTAGTAGAATACCGCCATCTTCCTTTAACAGGTAAGTAGATTCTTCTTCCATTAGTGCTTCTGGGGTCTCTTTATTAAAACTGACATACTCAAACTTTTCATCTACACCAATTGAATAGCCCACTGAGTTGTATACATACGGACGTACCGATATAACTCTAGAATCTCCTCCATAACTACTCCCAAGCTGAGTTGCCCATGTATTAATAGTAAGTCCAATAAGACCTGTGTAGCTAACCCCCACAAGAACGTGATTCTCTTTAGGGAGACCAGATACGTCAAGAAACCCATTAGAGCCTACAGTAAAGTCTCCTCGGTCAGCACCGTCTGTTACCACTCTGACAACATCACCTTCTACATACCTAGCCGATACGTCTAAAAAGTTTAAAATTGGAGTAACAGCTGTGCCATATTCTGGAAATCTAATATGAGAGTCTAAAAACAAAGCTCCGCTTTTAATATCTCGGTCATCTTGGATATCTCGATAATAAGGAGCCATTACTTCGTAGTCATAACGAATGCCATTTTTAACTGTTATCCAAAGCTGATCTTCTCCTGCGTCTAAATATCCTTTTCTAAGTACACAGATATCTTTGACATCACCAGCGGTCTCTATTTTAGACCATGAGTAGAAATCTTCTTTCTTGTGGTGAGTCAGGCAGTATAAAGCTCCACTTACGGTTAAGCACCAAATACGTGGCTGAGGTGTGTGCGCATACTCAATTCTAATAATTGGATCATTTAAAAACACAGGGTACACCAGCTTAGTAATATCATTTGTATTAGTAGCCTGTACGTTTACATCATAGACAAACTCTAGCAGACGAGCACCCGATATATCAGCAAAGAACACCGCAGAACCGACAAAGGTAGGGGGAGTCTTTGCGCCTTCGGGATCTTCTAATTCAATACGGATATTCTTAGGACTAACTGCTGCAGTAAATTCATTAGCAGTAAGTTTATAGATACCGTTATCTGTTCCAATCGTAAGAGCTTTCGCTGGAGCCAACCAACGAATAGTTGCATTGACGTTACTAAGAGGATAAGAAACACCAGTAGTGTCTAGCACATCACCATCGTCTTCAGCAGTTCTGAAGTCAGTATCATCTTCGTTCTTACTCATCCATACATAATTAGGAGAGTCGTAACTGCCCGCATACACTCTGCGTTGCTCAAAGAAAGCTACGGACTGTGGGTAATTATCAATATACCAAGCACCTAGTCTATAAGACCTAAATACTCCATTATTCTCAATCTTACCAGTAAGCTTGTTCTTTGGTATAGATGACAAGATGTCCACAGATACTTGAGTACCAGAAGTAATTGAAGAAATCCTTAGTGTTACGTAAGAAGTCCCTAACTTGGCAAATACAAACCGTCCTAAATCTTCTGCAGTAAATAGATCCTTGCTGGACGAAAGTGTACCTACATGTGAAGCAATCTTCTCGGGGTCTGTAACTACGTCAAACACAGATATTACTCCGACAGGTGCTATTAAATTACCGTTGGGTGTACTTAGCACACTAGCAGAATACGTTTGAGTGTTCTGTACAATCTCTGGGATGTCATTAGGAGCTGCATCCGTAGAGTGGTAGCAGTCTACAACGTCAAATTGTTTCTGAGTCGAAAGGTTACCGATTGTTGTTTGAGCGTTTGCCGAGAATGTTGTTTTAAATGTGTAATTAAAAGCAAAATCTCTTGAAGTTCCTGAAGCAACAATAGCAGTTGTTTGCTGCGTAGCACCAGTTGTACCACCCCCAATAGAGTATACTTCAAACGAATCATCAGAGTATGACCTGTAAACTGAACCAGATCTATACTTATTACGCTGGTCGGCATCCCCTCCTCTGATAAAATCAATAGGGTGGTCTTGAGTACCCAAGTGCTCTTTAACCTTATACCATCGAGTCCTAGTGTCCTTTGGAGTTACAATGTCAGTACTTAGTCTCTCCCCACCTACACGTAGGTAACTCCCAATTTGATTAGGTGAAAACACTAAAGAACTTGCTCGTACGTTTACAGAATCATCTTTAACACCTTCAAACGTATACCAGTCAAGATCAGGGTCAACCGTTACTGATGCAGTAGTTCTGTCAGCAATTAAAAGTCTCGTAGATTCGTCCTCGATATTTACTACGGAGTCCACTGGATCTACATACACGACAGCTCCGGTAGGGTCAGGTATTTCTGGGTGACCCGGAGTTGAACTATTTACAACTTTTCCAACTGCCCATTGATTGTTTACGTAGTATTCTACATACCAATCGGTCTGTGATGTAGTTCCATCGCCAGAAGGAGTGCTGTTTACAATCCAATCAAAGTCAGTAGCATAACTTGATTCTAATCTTATATACTCCTGCCTGTTTGTTAGTGAAAGAACAGTACCAGAAAGATCGGTAGTCAGGTACGGATGCGAAGTAAAATCAACTAAATTTAGTGACCATGAGTCGTCTCCTAATTCGTACACTGCGTCTGCTAAAAGTGTTAAATGTGGTTCAGCAGCTCCAGCAGCTTCAGTAGATGCTAACCCATCTACTCCAATTTCAGTTACTCCACCACCAACATCTACTTCTACTGTCAAGTAGTCACTAGGGAGTAGGTTACTTGTTTGAAACTGAACATCAACAGTGAGCGTTCTCGGGGCATGACGACCATGACATAGATATAGAATGTCAGTTTCAGAACTCCACCGTATGTCAGATAGCTCCGAAGCCGTGTAAGGTGCGTCTAGTTGATCTAACTGAACTCCTTCAGAGTTATAAATTGTAATCAGTAGGTCACTAAGCACAACCCTATAGGATCTGCCATCAGACAGTGAAAACGCAATTGAAAAAGTTTTATCAGCATCTGCTGGAGCTGAGTACTTAAAGCCATCTCTAAAGGTAGCAGGTCCCTGCAAGCTAGGGAAGAAATTTGTAAACGGCTTAGCTGATTTCTGTAGACGTTCAATATCTACCCGACCCAGAATATGATCAGTTACCAGTCCTCCACTAAAATCAGTTGTTACATTCCTATACTTTGCCATACGTTCTACGAGCCGTTATAAACTTAGAAGTTGATTCACTTATGTATTCCTGAGCTGGACCTTGTCTTCCAGATAGAACTCTCGCACGAGACAACGCCCTAATGTATTGCTTCTGTAGATCAAGTGATCTGTTTTCAGAACCAGAAAGTTCAAGAGCAATGCTCTGCGCCATATGTAGGCAAATCAGCTTGTTTAGATAAGCTGGCAAATTTGGCAGGTCTGTTGGCAAATATGCGTAGTAAATAGTAAGGGTTGGGTAGTTGCACAGCAGAGTCGAACCCTCTATGTAGTAGTCAGTGATGATGCACCCTTCGCCGTTTACTGCCTTTAGAAAAATATTAAGGTCACTCGGGATTGTAAATGAAAACGAATAGTCATCGTCGTCGGTAATCTCAGTGCCTGTTAGCTTAGATCGTTTTTTATTGTAACCAAAGATATTATCACCGAACACTTCAAGGAATGCTTGATCAAAAGCAGCAGAAGTAATCTCGTAAGTCGATGAACCGTCATCTAACCTATCGAGGTGGTAGCTCCCGACCATGCGGAGGGCTGTATTTATAATATCTAGTTTTAATGCCATAAAAAAAAGGAGTAGCCCCCCCCGAATATACAGGGGAGGCTACGAATTCAATTAGGACTCTGTGCAGCGGATTTCGCCAGAAACCTCACCCCACATACGAGACGCATCAGCACATAGCTTGAAGTACAAGTATGGGATGTTCTTCTTAGAGGTGTCGCGCCAGATATCACCCTTGAGGGCAGTACCAACAGACATCTTAAGAGAGCGTGGAGTCGAAACGATGATACGACGCTCATCACCAGCAGCACCAGTACTAAGCGGAAGACGCTCGGTAAGGATGAAACGGTAGCCCATGAACGTTGTGACGTTACCTTCTGCAAGAGACTTGCGAACGGCGTAGTCCGAGTTGATGACCTCATCAATACCAAGAAGATCCTCAAGCTGCTTGTGAGTAAGGAAGCAGTTAAGAGTAGTATCTTGGTCAATGGACTCAAGTCGAAGCATCGAGCTACGCATAGCTTTTAGCTTAGCGAGAGTAAGACCAGAGCCTACTGTTCCAAAGTCAGCACCAACCGATACACCTTCAGTGTCCTCTCCAGCAAGAACGTAGTCTCCACCAGTCGCAGTGACTGGGTTAGACGAACCGTTGCTAATCGAACCAACTGTGATCTTAGTACTAGCTTCATCAGCAGCAGTTACTGCGTAGGATACTACGTTAGAGCCACTCTTACCAACAAAAGCACTACCGAAATAGTTCTCGATGATGATGTCGTCAACCTTACGTTTACCCGACGCAAGCAATGCTTGAGTGTAGGCATTCATAGGGTCGGTAAGTACGCGCTTGAGATCTTTCTCATCGACATACTTGCCTAGCTCGTAGTCTTTAAGACCAAGACGACGACGCTCGTGGTTGATTTCACTCTGAGGGTTGACCGCATAGCGACCAGTGTCCTCAGTCATCGCAGCGGCTTCACCGATACGGTCGAAAAACTGAAACTCAGAACTCTGAGACTCTGTTTCAAAATAAGGCTGAAGCTTTGATTCAGTCTGTTGGAATGCTTGCTCAAAACCCGCACGAAACGAATCGTAATAAGCATTCTCGATTTGGTTTTCTCCAGCAGACGCAGATGCGTTACTGTAACCTTGTGATCCTAGATCTAATCCCATAATATGTAATTGATTGAAATAATATTGTTAAGTTAATTTTTTTTCAACAAGCTGCCCTCTCGGACTCGTCTAGTCTTACGGAACCAACGGCTTAATAAAGCTTTTCTCTGGACCTAAAAAAATAGGCTACCCAGTACGTATTGAGTAGCCTATTTATTAATGATTGTCAAGCCCTATTGGACATCAATTCCCATATAGCTTTGAGTACAACTTAATTCGTTTTTGCAAGACGTCTTCTCGCTTACTTCGATCTGCCATGTTCATTGATGCTGGATCAGTCATGATCAAGCTCTCGTTGTCAGTATCAAGTTGTTGAATCTGAGCCTTAATTCCTTGAATGGATTCTCCCTGTCCAAAAGGAGACGAAGCGTTTGAACCAGCCATTGGTAGGGCATCCCCAGAGATCTCAGAGATCTTGTGAAAAAGCTTTAGAACTGCAGGGTGGTTTGCAATAACTGGACTCCACTCCATAAGCTCCCCAAGCTCTGGGATGTCTTGAGTTAACGCATCAAACGTTTCGTTTGCAGCTTTCATGTTAACTTCAAATTGGTTACCCCAAGCATCGACCATGTCAGCACCATACTTGTGGATTGCCTCTTTGTTGTGAAGATCCATCTTAGAATCCCCCTCTAGTTGCAGCTCTGTAAACCTAGACACTAAGCCGTCAAACTGCTTCTGAGTAAGACCCATGTCGGTTGCAAACTGAGTTAAATCCTCTACAGTCTTTTCACTTGGCTGAGGTATCTCCATGTTGTCGTACTCCTCAGAAACGGATACCTCTTCGGGTAGCTTGTAGCCATCTTTTGGTCGAAGCTCTGAGTTAAAGGACTCCCATTGCTCGTCTCCCCAATCTTCTTGGGGTGCTTGAAGTCGTTTAGTCCCCAAAGCACTTTGAGCATTTACCAATTGGTTTGCCAACGAGTCAAATGACTTAGTATTCTGGATGGTGGGGTTATTTTGTAGTTCTTCAGGTAATGAGCTAACAAACTGCTGGTAGCTGTCATCTGAAGTAGCAACAGCAGGTGCTGCGGCTTCTCCACCAGAGAATCCTGAACCAAGACCTCCGCCCTCACCAGCTTCTTCAACTGAACCTGCTTCTTCTCTTAGTATGTTATGTAGTTTGATCATGATTTTCTTGTTCGATTATGTTTATCATTTGGTGTGGATCGTCTTGACCCAGTAAAGTAAGGAAACTCATTGCTAGTCTCCTTCGCCCTTCGCACTCCCGTAGCTTGCTTTCATCCGAATGAAAAACAGGCTTGGTGACATGGCACTCTCGTAGAAACACCTTAAAGAACCGCTGTCCTTCTGGTGTTTCCAAGATCTTGATAAGATCACTTCTCAGCTCGCCGCGCTTACGCAATCGAGCAAAAGCATCTACTGCTTTATCTAACATTAAATATTAAGTAATTGTCCTACGCCTTCTGGATCTGTACTTCTAGCTGTTGCGACGTCTTTCATTGCACCAGCTATATCTGGTAGAGCTGTTGCTGCTTGTTGACTTTGTTGTTGTTCTGCTTGAGCTGCTTGCTGTTCCTGCATAGCCTTAGTTGACTTAACAACACTTGGGCTAATATTGCGATACTTTGCATAGCTATCTAAAAGCTCACGTTCATCAATTGCCTGAAGGATTTCAGGCTTAACGTTTGCTAGTGGGGTAATATCCTGCATAAAGGAGCTAATATCTGAAAGTCGGCTAGCAAACTGAGCCTGTGAACTCGGGCTTGCGTAAGCTACCTCCAACTTTGCCCCGCTAAGACTAGCAGGAATGTCTGGAAGCTGACGGCGGCGATTCAAGAACATAAAAGTTGTCTCTACTGCTGGTGCAATATACTCGGACTCCATGCGATTAAGCAAAGGAGACAGCTGTTGCAGCATCTGACCACGAGTGTCTTGAATCTCTAAGATACTTTGACGCTCGTTCTTTTGCTGACGAATAATCTGATCAACAAAGAATGAACGCTGAATCGAAGATTTGTAGGACTCAATCATCTGCAAAGCGTACTGAGGCTGAGATCCAGTCATAATCGGCTGGGGCTTCTCACTACCTGCTTCATGGAACATAATCTGCCTAGCTCCATACTTAATCGGCAGTAGGATACTGTCTTCTTCTGCGGTAAGTGTTGGAGCATTTAAATACTCAGCTGAAATAAGCACTTCCTTCACCATCTTGTTAAGCACACGAATGTGAGACAAGCAAGTCATAGCAGGACTGCGACCATAAACCTCATCGGACTGCTTAGCCCAGCGAGGTACTAAAAATGTAAAGTAACTAGACCCATCTTGACGAATAGGGGCTTTAAGATCTGGACTCCAGTAGGTTACTACGTACGGACGCTCAACACCAATACGACCGCCCATCTTAGAACGTGTGTCTTGGCTGGGTTCAATGGAGTAAACCAGTTCCCACTTCTTGTTTTTATCTTTGTCGGAAAAACCATCTACGTTTACAACCTCTGGTAGTAGACCAACCAATTGCCGTGTGGTTTTAAAGCATCGATAATACACTGTATTCACTTCACCATATTCATCAACGTCAAAAAACACGTCGGATAATGGTCTCGCGCGAAAATTTACGACTCCGTTTACATCGGATATCTGGACGGGTGAAGTTCCGTATGCACCAATATCAAGGAAACATTCGTGACTTGCTCCATAAAACTGCGACTGTGGTAGTGCAAATTCATGGAAGATTCGATCAGTTACTGTATTGAGATACGCTTGCTGCTCGTTATCAAGTTCTGAGTTCTCGGTGTCCTGTACCCGAAGATACATCCACCGCTCAGCCTTTGGAATTAAGTTAGACGACAAGCCGTTGGCAAACATTTGGTTTGACCAAACGGCTGTGTCGTCGTGGATATCCTTAGAGCCATCATCTTTGAAGTTTGATCCATGATCAAACTCTGGTGCATTGGGACGGACATAACGTTGCGCATCCTTAAGCATACCATCAAGGCTGCTTCTTAGGAGTTTCAACTCGGAGTACCGTTCCCTTAACCTGATAATGTCCAGCATATCTCTTACTTAAACTTCATTCCGCCACCCAAGGAGTTTGTTCCAGATTTTTGCTTCTGCACATAAGCAGGAGCATCTGACTTACGACGTTGTACTGCCGTAGGAGCAACAACTTTAGTACGAGCAGTCGCTGGAGCAATCGCCCTTCGCGCTACTGGTGTAGGCGGAGGAGGTGGTGGTGGAGGTGGAGGAGGAGGGGGTGGTTTTTTAGGTTTTGATCCCATAATGACTTATACGTTTTATTTTATCCCATGAATAGAATTTGAATCCAGATAATACTCCACGTTTATTACGCATAAAACAAACTTTGTCAAGTTTATATGGAGCTACTTTAAACAATGTGTTTCCAAACCCATCTAAGCACTGTTGCCAAGCGACATGCCAATAGGGGTCAATCTTTTTTGAAGTGGGGTCTTGCGGGTCTTCGTAGTCAATCTCCTCTGCAAGTATTAGATACCGAGGTCCTGTGAAAATATACCGCTTACCATCAATAGGGCAATTTAGATAATAGTCCAGCAACTCAATAAAATCCAACCCATGCGCATGATACTGTACAGTTGCCTGATCCAGTAAAGAAAGCTGAGTGTAAACCTTGTTACCAATGGACAGGCTGGACTTTGTAGCTGGTGTCTCGTTGTTTGTGTTTTCCATATCCTTGTTTGTTTTCCTTTAGCCCCATTGCTAGTGTTCGAAACGCATCCGCTCCGTGAGAGTTAGAGTCATGTACTGGTGTCTTGCGGTATACCTGCTTCGAACTGTCCCACTCTTTGTGGTAACCCTTCAGGTGTTCAAGCCCCAGAGTCGAGCTAGACCGACCAAACCAGCACCTAGGTAACAGATTTCTTACCGCCTCGATACCGTCCTGTACTGGTAGCTTTCGCACTGGTGTAAACTTTAAGCCCAGAGACCTAGCAACTTCCAGTCGAGATTTACCTGTTCCAAGTTCGCGAACTTTAATATCATGAGGCGCAAAATGTTTCCCGTAAGTTACACCCTTCTGTACTGCCCACCTCTGAAGCTCCCGTGCGTAGAACGGAAAACCCTCTCCACTGTTCTCGTAGTAGTATACAATGCGTATCTCACTCTTAAATTGCTGAAAGAACCATATGCTAGTCGAGTCGTCCATCCCCAAGTCCCACGCAGTGTGTACAGGCAACGCCGTATCAGGTGCTAAGTCCTGAAGAACCTGCTTGTTCTTGTACAGCCTAGAGATAATCGGACCGTAGTACGAGCCCTCCACTGGAGTCTTGAACGAACACATGTACTCCGACTGGAATCGGGCTTCATTGTTTAGCTCGTCCCGCGCTTTCCTCAGATCATCTGGCTTGATAGCCTTGGTGTCCTTAACAGATAGGTGGCTGGCGAACCAGCCCTTAGTGGCTTGGGCTTTTAATAGTAGCTTGTAGAAGTGGTTCTCTCCACGAGGTGTACCATTAAACAAAGCCCACCCACCATTCTCCGCCAAGATCGGATTAATCAACTGCCAAGCTGCTGGGTCAGAAATACTGAACTCAGAAAAAATCACCCCAATGGGATTCGCGCCCACCATCTTATCGGGGTCATCAGATCCCAGTAGCTGGATAATGGATCCGTTGGTTAAGTGGAGTCGCATCTCCTGCTCGCTCTTCTTCTCCACTAGTGCGGAGGGAAAGTAGTCAATGAACTTCTTACCCTCGCCAGTCATGCCGTTCCAGATAACACGACGAGCCTGATTGCCGTACGGAAGAACGTACCAGTATGTGCCTACGCGCTGCATGGCTTTAATTGCCATGACATTCACGCAAGTAAGATCCTTTCCTGCGCGTCGATGCCAAGCGACACATGCCCGAAGACCAC
>UPTG01001153.1_pt1 | contig 19972 bp, 16 predicted proteins | sample 2160121 | NCBI WGS metagenome assembly UPTG01 (sample SAMN06266255, study PRJEB28933) | marine metagenome | isolation source: Columbia River Estuary | place: USA:Columbia River Estuary, USA | collected 2014-07-27
TACTCATACTCAAAAGCAGCATGGGCGGTGTAGCCCATGTCGGCGGCGCGCTCTAGGGTGCGGGCCAACACGTTGCGGGGGCACAGTGCGGCGGCGTCGCCAGCAAACTCACATAAAAACAGCAGCATGCCCGGTTCAAAAGGAATGTCTCGGCAGCTGCCGGGCACCACTTGCACTGGGGCATCGGGGTAACCCGTGTGCCAGCCGGTGTACTCCACGCCAACACCTTCATAAAGCTGATCGCCCGAGTCCCAGCCCAGCACCACATCGCAAAAGGCCAGGCCTTTATCGAGGGCGGCAAAGAACTTTTCTTTACGCAGGTATTTGCCCCGCATGACCCCGTCAATGTCGAACAAGCCAATTTTGACGTGGCTCAGGTTGCGCTCGCTGACAATACGCTTGGCATCGTCAACGCTGTTTATGTCTTGAGGTGTTAGCACGGTAGTGGGGTTCCCTCTTCAGGTTGCTGCAGTGGTTATGGGGTATCGAAACCCCAACCGCCTGTGGCGATACACGTGGCAGCATAGATCGCTGCTATTTTTTTAAAGCCATTTATTAAAGCTTATCGTTACAGCGCTTAATCGCAGTGACTCATCACTAGCGATCAGTAGCAGTCATTAACAGCCGCTCTCTATTGCAGTTCGGCTTCGGCCTTGGCCAGGGCCGCAAATTCTTCTTCGGGGGCCTGAGCCACCAAATGATGCCGGCTATACAGCGCAAAGTAAGCCACCAAAGCGCCGTAGAAAACTGCCGACCACAGTGCTGCTTCGCGACTCACCACAAAGGTGCTGGCAAAGGCCACCACCGATAGTACCAAGGCAATGCTGGTGGTGAGTATGCCCCCGGGGGTGCGGTAGGGGCGCTCAAGATCGGGCTCTTTCAAACGCAGCAAAATATGTGAGGCCATCATCAGCCCGTAAGACAGCGTGGCACCAAAGACCGCCATAGTAATCATAAGGTCACCCGCACCGGTGAGCGACAGCGCAAAGCCAAACACGCCGGGTACGATTAGGGCCAGCACGGGCACTTTACGGGCGCTGGTCACCGACAGCCAGCGCGGCAAATACCCCGCGCGTGACAGGGCAAACACCTGCCGTGAGTAGCCAAAAATAATAGAAAAGAAGCTGGCGATAAGCCCCGCGAGGCCCACTACATTGACCACGGTGGCCAGCACCGAGTTTTCGCCATACACGTGTTGTAGGGCACCTACTAACGGCGCGGCGTGGTCGGCCATTAGCGCGGCGCTAGAACCCCCGGGTGCCAGAAACAGCACCAGACCACCCAGCAGCAATAAAATGAGCATGGCCGTAATAATGCCTTTGGGCATATCCCGGGTCGGGTCTTTACTTTCTTCGGCCGCAAGGGGCACGCCCTCAACCGCGAGGAACAACCAAATGGCAAAAGGAATGGCCCCCCAAATACCCCAGTAGCCCTCGGGTAGCCAAACACTGGCACCCACTGCGTCGGTGTTTACCGGCATGTCGGTGAGGTTGTCCCAGGAAAAGTGCGGCAGCATGCCCACCACAAACAGTAAAAGGGCGAGCACCGCTACGGCGGTAATGACCAGCATAATTTTCAGGGCTTCACCGGTACCCCGCAAATGAATGCCCACAAATATGGCGTAGAACAGGGCGTAAATAATGGGGCCATCCACACCCAAGAGGGCGCCGGTATAGCCGCCAATAAAAACGGCAATGGCCGCCGGGGCAATGGCGTACTCCAGTAAAATTGCCGTGCCGGTTAAGAAGCCACCCACCGGGCCCATGGCCCGTCGGGCAAAGCCGTAGCCGCCACCCGCGGTGGGAATCATGGCCGACAGCTCGGCAAGGCCAAACACCATGCAGCCGTACATAAGGGCAATAAGCACCGTGGCAATAAACATGCCGCCAAAGCCCCCTTGGGCGAAACCAAAGTTCCAGCCGGCAAAGTCGCCCGAGATCACATAAGACACCCCCAGCCCGGCCAGCAAAATCCACCCTGCCGTGCCTTGCTTAAGCTGGCGTTGCTCTAGGTAGCCGCTGTCCACAGATTCATAATCGACCGCGCCCTGTTTCGAGCCGGTGTTGGTGGCGCTGGTGCTGCTAGGGTCGTTGCTGCGGGCACTGCTGCTGTCTTCGCGCATGGCATTACTTCCATTGGCCTATGGCCCTAGCTTACCCCGACTCGCTCAAGGCGTCTGCTGCCGTCTGTGCCCTAAGCCGAAGCCCTGTTAGGGTAGGCGCCATGAGTCCGCTGCCTATTTTGTATTCCTTTCGTCGCTGCCCCTATGCCATGCGCGCGCGTATGGCCATTAGGGCCTCGGGCACCCCAGTGAGTCTGCGAGAAGTCGTGCTGCGCCATAAACCTGCCGCACTCATTGAGGCCTCGCCCAAGGCGACAGTGCCGGTGCTGGTTTTATCAAACGGTACGGTGATCGAAGAAAGCCTCGCCATTATCGATTGGGCCCTTGAGCAAAATGACCCTAATAGCTGGTGCGACGCCTCCCCCGAAACAGCCGCGCTTATTAACGCTTGTGATGGGGGTTTTAAGGGCTGGCTCGATAAGTACAAATATGCCGATCGTCATCCGGAACAATCGGCGGTGTATTACCGCGAGCAGGCCGAGGAGTTTATTGGTGAACTGGAGCAACGCCTTAGCGAACAGCGCTGGTTGGGCGGTGAGCGGGCGACACGAGCCGACGTGGCCGTGTTTCCCTTTGTGCGACAGTTTGCCGGTGTCGACCCCACTTGGTGGCTGGATGCACCTTATCCAACCGTGCGCACATGGTTAAACGACTGGCTGGTGTCAGATACCTTCACTGGCGTCATGACCAAGTACCCGCCCTGGCAGCCTGACGAGCCCGAAGTTATGTTTGCCAAAAGCAGTGGTCGTTGACCGGGCCTGAGGGTGCTTGGGTGCAAACCCGAGCTGAGTGGTGTTCGACTTAAAATTTACCGGGGCTTAGTTTGTGCTGCCCTAGCTTGTACTGGCTCTAGCTTGTACTGGCCCCAGTGTCGGTTGCGTAAGCCCAGCGCTAGTAAATTCATAACATGTTATGAATTTACCGTGTTCAACAGCAATTCCAACCGCAACTGCAACGGCAATTCCAACCGCAACTGCAACTGCAACTACAACTACAACTGCAAGCCCAAGCCTAGCGCCCGCTCAGACGCTTAGCTGATACCCAGCCACGCCAAAATGGCGGTGCCACTCATGAGATACATTCCGGGTAAGCGCAGTAGCTGGCCATGACCCCCCAGCCCCACGGCGAGAAACATTAGCGCCCCGCCGGCATTGACCAAAATAATGGGGTAGGCCATGAGCGCCATGGCGGGCTCGTAGGCGATGCAAACCAAGGTGCCTGCGCCCACGATGAGCAATATCGTAAACATATGCCAGCTCACCAGGCTTAGCGTTTTTGCTATCTGCTCAAGGTTACTGCCGTTTATGTTGCTCATATAAATTTTGTGACCGGCAACGCCGTGAAATAAGCCGCCCACCAGTGACAGCGCCGCGCCGCCCATCAGTAACCAATACTCCATAAAACGTCCTCACTGTTTTTATTTGTTATTCGTTATTGCGTGCTTTTTTTTAAAGATTAAGAAGTCACTTGCATTATTAAAGTGACTGCCTTACTAATGCAACCCCTGCTGCCAACATTCGTTAAATGACTACCGCGTTATGGATGATCGAACCCGCCTTTTACTAACTGCGCCCCCCATACCTTTGCTAGCCCGAATGTCGGCACCCAATAGCATTGCCTTTTTTATTCAGGCCGGTGTCAGCATGACCGAGGTTTGGTTTATTGGTCAGCTGGGCAGTGCTTCTCTGGCAGCCATAGCGCTGGTATTTCCGCTGTTAATGCTTACCCAAACTCTGTCTGGGGGAGCCATGGGCGGGGCTGTTGCCTCGGCTATTGCCCGGGCCTTGGGCGCGGGTGACCGCGAGCGTGGCGAACAACTTATTTGGCATGCACTGGCGCTGGCCGCGCTGGGGGCCTTGCTGCTGTTAACCCTGTTCGGGCTTTTTGGGGTGTCTTTTTTGCGCTTTCTGGGAGGCAGCAACGACATTCTTGATCAGGCCGTAAGCTACTGTCTGGTGTTGTTTTCGGGGGGCATCTTCCTCTGGTTAATGGGTGTGGTGAGCGCCATTTATCGTGGCATGGGCGACATGAAATTTCCGGCGCTGGTCATGACTGCCAGTGCTTTTGTACAGGTGCCACTCTCGGGTGCCCTGGTCCTCGGCGCCTTTGGTGCCCCGCAGCTGGGCATTGTCGGTGCTGCGGTGTCGGCTGTGGTCACTGCGGGCCTGCTTAGTGGGGTCATGCTGTTACGACTGATCGTGGGTAACACGGTTATCAACATTCGCTGGGCTCAGTTTGGTTTTGAGGCCCGGCACTTTAGAGAGATTTTAAAGGTGGCGCTGCCCGCTGCCCTTTCACCGGTGCTCACGGTCACCAGCATCCTTTGCTTAACGGCAATTATTGGACGCTTTGGTGAACAGGCGCTGGCCGGCTACGGCATAGGCTCGCGCATTGAGTTTCTTCTAATTCCGCTGGTATTTGGTATTGGCGCTTCAATGACATCGCTGGTGGGCATGAGCGTCGGTGCTGGCGATATTAAACGGGCCGAGCGCATTTGTTGGGTGGGCGGTATGGGATCAGCGCTGTTAGCCGGGGTCATTGGCTTAAGTTTGGCGGTGTTTCCCGAGCTCTGGATTCCTGCATTCACCGAAGACCCCATTGTTCAGGCAGCGGCCAAGCAGTACATACAAATTGTTGGACCCTGCTTTGCTTTTCAGGGATTGGGTTTGTCTTTGTACTTTGCCTGCCAGGGTGCGGGCGTCATGTTCTGGCCAGTGGTATCACTCTTGCTCAGAGCAATTCTGGCGGTGGGCGGTGCCCTGATTCTTATCAACGTTACCGACTGGGGATTGGCGGGAGTATTTTACGCCGCAGGATTCGGCATGGTCATTTACGGCATCATTATGGTGAGCGCCTTAAAATGGGGTGCCTTAAGACGGGGTCAAAGCACACCATGAAGCCCGACACCGAAAACACCACCTCTACTCCAGCTAAGGCAATCGAGCATCGATCGCCCTGTCCTATTGCAAGGTCGCTAGATCTTATGGGAGATCGTTGGACCTTGCTCATTATGCGCGATGCCCTATTTTTGAAGGGCCGCACATTTGCCGATTTCTGCGCCAGTAGAGAGCGCATTCCCACCAATTTATTAAGCGATCGGCTGCGCAAATTAGTAGGACTTGGGCTTCTGGACAAAGTGCCGTATCAGGATCGACCGCTAAGGTACGAATACATACCCACCGAGCGGGGCAAGGCACTGAAACCCATGCTGCGCGCTATGAAGGCTTTTGGTGAGCAGCATTTGGATGGCCATACAAAGACCTGACACTTTCGTTGTATTTGTGTATTCCGGGCGTGGCCCAATATTGCCTAAGCCCTAAGCCCTAAGCCCTAAGCCCTAAGCCCTAAGCCCTAAGCCCTAAGCCCTAAGCCCTAAGCCCTAGCACCGCAGCCCGAGTAAATCGGGCGCTGGCTGAGTTGAGTCTTACTCGGGGTCGGCAATCTTAAGTAACTGCTTGCCTTTGTTCTGGCCGGTATACAGCCGCTGCAAGGTAGCGGGAATGTTGTCGAACCCTTCCTGCACGTCAACCTGATATTGAATTTCCCCCGAGCCCACCCAGCCAATTAACTCTTGCACCGCTTCGGCGGCACGGTGGAGGTAATCAAGAATAATAAACCCCTCCATGCGGCCACGGTTGGTCACCAGATTCATTAGGTTATTGGGGCCGGGCTGGGGCTCGATATCGTTGTAACCCGAAATGCCGCCGCACATGGCGATTCGAGCATTGAGAGAAATGTGGTTGAGGGCTGCCTGCATCGTGCTGCCGCCGACGTTGTCAAAAAAGACATTCCACTTGTCGGGGCAGGCGGCACCGATTTGGGCATCTAAATCACCGGCTTTGTAGTCAATGGCGACATCGAGCTTGGCGCTATCGGTGAGCCAGGCACACTTCTCAGGACCCCCGGCAATGCCCACCACGCGGCAGCCTTTAATACGGGCAATTTGGGCAGCAACCGACCCGGTCGCCCCGGCAGCACCCGAGACCAATACGGTGTCTCCGGCTATGGGCTTGCCAACATCGAGCAGCCCAAAGTAGGCGGTGATGCCGGTAATGCCCAGCACAGAAAGCATGAGCTCGGGGGGTACGCCTGGAGGCAACACGTTAAGACCCATAGGGCCCTCGCCGGGTGCTAACACCACATAGTCTTGCCAGCAGCCGGTGGTTTGCACCAGGTCACCCACGTTGAAGTCGCTGTGACGCGACTCCACGACTTGACCTACTGAACCTGCGCGCATCACTTCACCCAAACCTACCGGCGGCAGGTAACTGGGGCGATCAACCATCCAGTTGCGCTGGGTGGGGTCAAAGGAAAAGTACAAATTGCGAATCAGCACTTCCTGATCCCCCGGGGTGGGCACAGGGGTCTCGGTGTATTTAAAGTTGTCGGGGCCAATCATGCCGTCGGGGCGTTTGGCCAGCAGCCACTGTCGGTTTACGGTCATAGGAGTCTCCGGGGGTTACGTTAGAAATAGATGGGCAAGGTGTTCACGCCCACTTATAAGTCGGTCTGAAAGTGCGGGTAACTGTGGGCTGTCTCGGGGGTAATTCAACAGCCCTTGCAGAATGAGCGCGGTAATGTCGAGGTGCGGTAGCTCTGCGGTGAGATGTGTAGATCAAGGATTTACTGACCGCCACGAATGCCCGCCAGTATGCGCCGGCCGTTGGTGACAAAGATGCGTTCGGAAGACAGGCTGTCGATAAAATCAAGCACGTCCTGGGGTAGCACCTCTCCCTCCAGCGATGGACCCTGATCACTTTGGGACGCTCCCGAGAGCAATACCCCCAAGGTCAAGATGAGTTCACGGGCTTGTTCTGGTGCCAGGCCAAGGGCGCTTTGTGTTTTGTCGGCAATACTCTCGAAGCAGGTTTGAAAGTGACGCTTGGCCTCTACCAGCAGTTCAACCGATATATTGTGTTCAATCACATGTTCAAGCCGCGTCAGTATGGGTATCAGTATGGGGTCGGCGGTGGCGGTGTCGTAAAACAGCTGGACAAAATCGTCGCCGGCTATCGGCGTAGCCAGCTTCACTTTTACCGCCTCGCACCAGTCCTCGAGGGCCCGTGCATATAACGCGAGAATGATCGCTTCTTTAGTGGGGAAATACAGATACAGCGTGCCTTTAACAATGCCCAGCCGACCCGCCAGCTGGGTCATCGTAAACCCTTCATAGCCTGAGGCTTCAAAATAGGCCCGGGCGCCGTCGAGTATTTCTTGCCGACGGAACTGCTTCTGAGCGTCAGTAACCGCGCGACGTTTTAGCTCAGCCATGGTGAGCTCCTGTTATTGGGGCCAGCGAACTGGCCCGTGTGACAACGAGTAACCGCATTGTCTTTGTCAGCGGCTTAGCGTTTAACCTGAGCTTTAATCGCTTTCTCTGCGGCGTCGCCATAGGGTGGTAAGAAACCACCGAGCTTCGAAACATTGAAGGACAGGGTTTGCTTGTACACCGACTTGGCGTGGCTGAAGGTCTTAAAGCCCTCAATGCCGTGGTAAGCCCCCATGCCGCTGGGACCGACGCCGCCAAAGGGCAGGTCTTTCTGCAGCATATGGAACATAACGTCATTGACGCAGGCGCCGCCCGAGGTGGTGCGCTGGAGGAAGTTCTCTTCCTCGGCGGCATCGGTACCAAAGTAGTAGGCCGCTAACGGACGTGGATGGCTGTTGATGTAGTCAATGGTGTCGTCAAAGCTGCGATAAGTGACGATTGGCAGAATCGGGCCAAACATTTCTTCCTGCATGCACTTGGCGTCATCCGTGGGGTTAATCACCATGGTCGGCGGAATCTTCATGCTTTTTGACGTCTCAAAAGATTCATCCGCCGGATTAATGGGAATCACCTGCAGGCCCTGGCTTTCCGCATCGGCAAGGTAACCCGACAAACGGTCATGGTGGCGCTGGTTAATGACCGATGTGTACTGAGGGTTATCAAGGAGGGTGGGGTACATCTGCCCAACCACTGATTGCGTGATTTTAATCACCTCATCGAGGGATTCTTCAGGCACCATAAGGTAATCGGGGGCAATACAGATTTGACCGGCGTTGAGGCACTTGCCGCTCATAATTCGCTCCAGACTAAGCTCGAGGTCGGCGCTGCGAGAGATAACAGTAGGCGACTTGCCCCCTAGCTCTAGTGTCACAGGAACCAGGTTCTTCGCTGCGGCCGCCATAATGTGCTTGGCAATGCTCGTAGCGCCGGTAAAGATCATGTGGTCGAAAGGCAGCGCTGAAAATGCCTGGCCAACATCGGGTCCGCCGGTGATCACGGTCACTTCATCGGGGTCAAAAGCTTCGGCAATAATTTCAGCCAGTAAATTGGCAGTTTTTGGCGTGAACTCTGAAGGCTTAATCATGGCACGGTTGCCCGCCGCCAAAATGCTGGCTAGGGGTTCAAACACCATGGCAACGGGGAAGTTCCAGGGGGCAATAATGCCCACGACACCTTTGGGTTGATACTCAATTTTTGAGCGGCTGCCCAGTAGGCCCAGTGGAAACTTGCTGGGTCGTGACTCAGATTTCATCCAGCGCTTGAGATGCTTTTTGTTGTGCTTGATGCAATCGATCGACCCGGCGACATCGGTCATCATATTGATCTGTCGAGGGCGGCAGACGAAGTCAGCATTCATGGCTTCACTGATTCGCTCGGCGTGACGCACCAAAATATCCAGAGCACGATCGAGTCTATCCATGCGCACTTCAGCACTGACAGCGCCTTCGGCAAGATAGCTCTGTTTCTGGCTGTTCAAAGTCGCGTTGAGTTGTGTCAGAACATCAGCGGTGGTCAGTTGGGGTTCAGGTGCGGTCATGGCGTAGCCCTTTTTTTTAGGTAGGTGGCGCTTTTAAAATATTCAGGCCACAGAGATTAAATGTCGGTCAGTCATTTGTAAAACCCCAGATGAATTAGGGGGGAGGCGTTGCTCAAAACAACAAGGTGTCCTATCTCAGGTTCTTGAGCCTTACTTGCTTGAGCCCTATTAAAAATTGAGGCCCATTGCAGCATTACCTCTTAATGGGGGTCTGCATTGTTACCTTAAAAAGCTTTTGCGGCTCTCGCTGACCCCGACTGCAATTATAACTGATGCGTCTTCATCGACGCATACCCAGAACAAATGGCAGGAACTGATGCCAAGAACTGATGCCGAGAACTAGTGCCTTGAACGCGTGATCACATTGTTGGCTACGACAATCTGCCGCTTTGCCCTCGTTTTCATGTGCGCGTTTTAACGTGCTCGCTTAAAAAGGCCCCTATGCATGGTATGCATGGCTCGCGTTAGCGTTTAATGGCGCGTTGTCGACCGCCGCGATGGGCCGTTGTGGCCCACCTGTACTCGTGGCCTACCCAGGTAGGCCATTGTGTTGTTCGCCGTGGTGGGCCTGTTAGGAACCAGCCTGTTGTGCAATCCAGTTTTCCACTTGTTCGCGCAGCAGGGCCAGGGGCATCGCGCCATTCATGAGCACCAGCTCGTGAAATTCTCGCACGTCAAAACGGTCACCCAACTGGGCCTCGGCTTCGGCACGCAAATCGAGCAGGGCCAGTTGTCCGGTTTTATAAGCGGTTGCCTGGCCGGGTATCACCACATAGCGTTCGATCTCTCGGGTTACCTCGTCTTCGGTCATGCCCGTATTGGTCACCATGTACTCAATGGCCTTTTCACGGCTCCAGCGTTTGGCGTGCAGGCCCGTGTCTACGACTAAGCGTACGGCACGAAACATCTCGGCCTGCAGACGTCCCAAATCACCCAGAGGATCATCGTCGTACAAACCCATATCGGTTTTGGCAATGCGCTCCGAATACAGTGCCCAGCCCTCTGCAAAAGCGGTAAACGGTGACAGCTTGCGCAGCATGGGCACGTCTTCAATGAGTTGTGCCGCAGATATTTGGAAGTGATGTCCTGGGGATCCCTCGTGAATCATTAAGGTGGGGAGCTTCCAGCGCGGATTGTCAGCGGTATCTTTCAGGTTGATATAAAACCGACCTGGCCGTGAACCGTCGAGAGCCGGCCCGCTGTAATAGCCGCCCGGTGAGGCGTCCTCTCTTTCAGGGGCCACCCTGATAATGTCCAGGGGCTGAGGGGGAATGGTAATAAAGTACTGGTCAGCCTGCGCCAACACCTTGGCGTCAAAGGCCTTTAGGTACTCAATCATTTCCTCTCGACCTTCATCGGTATTAGGAAACTGTTGGCTGGGGTCCTCCATAACCACCTGCACGCGCTCACCTAAAGGGCCCTCGGGTATTCCTTGGGCATCCATAATGGCGTGCATTTCAATAGCAATGCGAGCCACCTCGGCGAGTCCGGTATTGTGAATTTCCTCAGGACTGTAATCAGTAGAGGTGCTCGAAAGCAGCCGGTCTTTATAAATGGCTTCGCCGTCGGGTAAACGCCAAACTCCGGCATCGTGATTAGCGGTTAAGGCCATGTCTTCAAAGAGCGCAATGATGCCCTCGTAGCCGGGAATCACAGCTTCGCTAACAACTTCTTCGGCTGCGGCTTGGAGCTGGGCTTGGCTGTCATCGTCGAGTTCTTCTACTGACGCTAAGCGCTCAGGTAATGAGGTGATCAGAATGTTTTCCGAGACGCCCCCTGCGACGAATTTGCGCATGCCAACCAGTGCGCTTTCAATAATGAAGTCGGGAGGGACCACGCCATGGTCGCGGTCATCGATCACCCGGTCGCGACTCTCGCGCAGTACGCGCCCAAACTCTTTCAGACGTGCTACATAGCGTTCGGCACTGCGGCGGTCGATGATGGCATGGGTGTCAGTGAGAAATTCGGGCAGGTTTACGGTAACGCCGCTCAGCTGGTTAATGCGGTAGCCGCTGTATTCTCGCTCCGATTGCCTGAGTATATCGTCGAAGAACCAGGCGGCAATTTGCCAGCTCAGTAGCTCTTGCCCCTCGAGGCCTTCAGGGCCATAGGCATCGAGCCCGGCTCGCGCCTGCCTCAGGGTTTCCAAAGACTCCTCTTCACCGGCCTGAGTGTAGTCACTCAATTTGCCACTGTGAAAATCAAGGAAGGTGTTATCGATAAGGCCAATGCTGGTGAGCAACTCTGGGGAATCAGTGGCCAGTTGCAGTGATACTTTATTGACGTAGTTGTTGACGCCCACGGGGGTAATCCAGAACCAGAAGGCGGCGCCCGTGGTAACAGTGATAACCAGTAATAGGGTGCCAATGGCAATTCGCTTGAAAAGGCGCATATTGGGACTCAATTTGAAAAAATACAGAATACCACAGCGCTGAATGCGGATGATCCCAACGCTAAGCAAACCGAGCTTGCTAAGTCGTCCTCGCCGATGTCGTGGCGCTCAGGTCGCAATAACTAGGCTGCACCAATAGGCCGCACTAAGTTTGCAGCCCAACAGAACCCTTTGTGCCGCTGTGGATGCAGGTCTACAGCCTAAAAGCGGGCTCAGCCCTCCCGCAAGCGAGGGCTCTAGGCGGGCTGAGCAAGGCCATAGACCACGGTGTCTATGTTAAGCGGCAAAGTTATCAGTTGCTGCTACCAGGGCTTGGGTATTGGCGGGGTCGAAGGCCGAATGTCCGGCATTGGGTATGAGATTAAACTCGGCTTCGGGCCAGGCGTTATGCAAATCCCAGGCGGTTACTGGGGGACACACGACGTCGTATCGCCCCTGCACAATCACTGTGGGTATGTGCCGAATTCGATCGATATTTTCTATTAGCTCATTGGGGCCATCAAAAAATCCGTCGTTAACAAAGTAGTGACATTCAATACGCGCCATCGCAAGAGCGGCATCGGGGGCGTCCAACTTTTCCATAAAATCGCCATTTTGAATGAGGAAGCTCGCTGACGCTTCCCACACCGACCAAGCCCGGGCGGCGGCGAGGCGAGTCGCTTCATCGTCGCTGGTCAAACGTTTATGGAAGGCGGTCACTAAATCACCGCGTTCGGCTTCCGGAATGGGTGCCAGGTAGTTTTGCCAGGTGTCGGGGTACAGCGCGCTGGCACCCTCTTGATAAAACCAGTGAATTTCCTGAGGGCGTAATAGAAAAATACCGCGCAGCACCAGCTCGGTGACGGCCTCGGGATACGTTTGTGCATAGGCGAGGGCGAGTGTGCTTCCCCATGATCCGCCAAATACTAACCACTGTTTAATATTTAAGGATTCCCGCAGCCGTTCTATGTCCGACACCAAATGCCAAGTCGTATTGGCTTCTAGCGAGGCATGGGGTCGCGACTGACCACAGCCGCGCTGGTCAAACACCACAATGCGATACCGCTCGGGATCAAAAAATTGCCGAGCTTCCGGAGATGACCCGCCCCCAGGACCACCGTGCACAAATATGCAGGGTTTGCCCTCAGGATTGCCCGATTCTTCAAAATAAATTTCGTGACCATCGCCAACGTTTAGCCAGCCGTGGTGTCGGGGTTCAATCGGGGGGTACAGAAATTCCATTGGGTTCCTTGAAAACAATTTTTGGGTGGCGTAAGACTACAAGGTCGTCGTCATGTTGCAAGCAAACAGGCGGCTAAAAGTTGATGCGCTGCCATTCGGATACGACGGGCCAATGATTTGAAGGATCTTTGGTTAACAAAACCTATTAAAAAATTGCGCATTTGTTGGTCGAGCAGGAATTTTCGTTGTCAATTACAGGGGTGTTTTCGTAACGCGTGTAGCATTTCACGTGCGGCACTTCATCCATTGCACTTCGCCCACGGCACGGTGCTGTCAGAAGTGCCTAACAAGGTAGAGATCCTAACCTTAGGCTCTGGCATCATAGGACCATGAGCGATCACCACTCCCATGTTGAAAGTGCAGAAATCAGCCGACTTCTGAAGTTGGCGACCTACGCATCGGTGACGACCGCTGGGATCCTTATTGCGGTGAAGCTCGTCGCATACATCACGACCAATTCGGTCAGCGTGCTGGCTTCGCTGATCGATTCCTTACTGGATGCCGGCGCGTCGATCATCAACTTGTTTGCGGTACGCTACTCCCTCGAACCCCCCGATAGCGAACATCGCTTTGGCCACGGCAAGGCTGAATCCATCGCGGGCCTCGCTCAGGCAATGTTCATTGCTGGCTCGGGTCTGTTCCTCATTATTGAATCTATTGAACGATGGGTTCAGCCAAGGCCGATTAATGAGCTGGGTGTGGGGTTGGCGGTGATGGCATTTGCGATTGTGGCCACTCTGATTTTACTGGTTATTCAGGCTTACGTAATTCGCCGAACGAATTCGGTGGCTATTAAGGCCGATTCGTTGCACTACAAAACTGACTTGCTTACCAATGCTGCCATCATTGTGGCGCTGTTGTTATCCCAGCAGGGTTGGTATGCCATGGACCCATTGTTTGCTCTAGGCGTTGCTATTTACATCTTGTACAGCGCCGGGCAGATCGCCAAAGAGGCGTTGAATGATCTCTTGGATCACGAGCTGCCTGATGACCAGCGCGACGATATTTTACGCATTGCGACAGACCACCCTCAGGTGTTGGGGGCCCATGATTTACGGACGCGGGTGTCGGGCCGCACGGTATATATTCAGTTGCATCTTGAGCTTGATGATGAGATGCATTTATCCGAGTCGCACAAGATTGCTGATAACCGTGAGGCGGCATTGCGCCAAGCCATACCCGGTGCCGATATTGTGATTCACCAAGATCCTGCGAGTGTTGTTGAGCGTCGCATTGATGATGTTATTGGCACGGGTGAAAACGGCTCGTCAGAAGGTCAAGCCTAGCTACTGAAGCTTTTGTTTTCCTTCGCCGACCACGGCCGTAATGCGGTGCCTCGGCGGTATTAACCATTCCATAACAACGTCACAACTGAAACTTGCCAAAAACAGGTCTGGCCGTTGCGGGCTATGTGGTTTCGCTGTTGTGGGGCAGTTCACCAATAGCACGATACGCTTCATCGATCGCGACATGGGTATAGGCCGAAGCCCCCGCGTCAGAGTTGGCAATGGCAATGGCGCCAAAGGTTTGGCGGGCGATTTCGTGGGGAGCTTCACCCTCCGCCCAATCGGGATCCCAAAGATCCATGTACTCATAGGCATAACCATGGGGCCAGCGGTTAACCGTAATGGCCAGGATATCTTCATTGACGTCAAATCCCTCGGGGCCTAACAGGTCATTGAGCACAGTGCGAACCTCTCGCTCAAAATCCTCAAAGGATAAATCGAGCAATTTTTGTCGCGATGCGCGCAACTGACTCTTGAGATCAATAGCGTCATCGGGGGGCGATATAGACCCCCAGAACACCAGGGAGACTGGGCCTGAGTCGTCTGCAGCATGCTCATAGCCACCGTTATTAATGCCGCGGAATAAAAAGAGGCGGGCATGCAAGCGCCCCGGGCAATTGATGCCGTCCACACCTAGCTTATCAAGCGCATCGGTATTGCGAATTAGTACATTGGTGAGTATGAGGGGTATTTTGACCTGGTACTTGAGCGCTTCCTTTTGTTGTTCAGGTAAGGAAGGGCACAGATGGGGAATCACGCTGTGGTAACACGCGAGGACTGCATGTTTTGTTGTCACGCTCTTCAGTTGACCGCCTTCGGCATAAGTGACGCTGGCGCCCGTCTCGGTATTTATCGTGTTGACGACGGTGGCATTGAGACGCAAACGCACGGCACGTTCAGGCTCATCAAGTGCGGCATAGTTAAATTTGGCGAGGGCGACGTTGTCGGCTGTGACGTTGGGTGCAACGTGTGGCAGCAAGCCCGCCACCATGAGGCGCACCAAACTGGCATTGCCATCAGGCCACAGCGCCGCCGGATAATCACGGCCTTCATAGGACCATTCGTCACCCATTAAGTGGCGACCAGGGTTGTCGTCCCAGAGTGCATCGTTGGCGGAGAGTGCGCGCATTTCAATGCCCCAGGCGCCGTGCTCTTTTTTGTCAAAGAGCTGTACTGCGTCTTCAGTGAGGCCGCCATATTTCCGCAAAAAATCGGGATAGCTAATACTGGAAAGCAATTCATCGACCTCGGATTCGCCGAGGTGGGCGAAAACATCATCGTTGCGTCCATAGAAAGCTTTCAGCGATTCACGTCCCGCTTCAGAAATTGGGATTAGATCGATCGTGTCGGCAGTTAGCCGCCTGTTGAGATCGAGACGTGGCACGAGTCGGTTAACGCCATAGGTGTCTTCGTCAAACCACATAGCGGGGCTGTTTGGTGCGCTCTGCCCGTAATCGAAATCCATGTTCTTGAGCATGGCTTTTACGTCCACGCCGAACTCATCCATAAAGTCTTTCACGGCATCACTAAACTGCCACCACTCGAGATTGTGAGTGCCGCCTAGGGAGAGCACCATGCTGCCGCCCTGATGAAATTCATTACGCTTGGCGTGTCCCCCAAAATCATCATGATTTTCAAGCAGCAAAATGCGCGTGTCGTTGCCAAAGCGCTTACGATAGTAATACGCTGCGGCGAGGCCAGAAATGCCGGCCCCGACAATCACAAGGTCGTATTCCTCACCGGTATCTTCGGGGTTATCAAAACTTGCGCCCTGTCTTGCCAGGGCATGGGCTACTTCATAGGCACCATTGTGAGAGCCGCGCATCCCTGTTTTGGTCGGCGGGTAATAGTTATCGATTGTGCGTGGTGAGGCTGTGTTTTCTGCACCCGTTGCGGTGACGCTGACAGCGCCCGAGGTGACGGCGCCCAGCATAGCTAGACTGCTACCTTGAACGAAATCCCTGCGAGTAATCGATCGATGCATACCCAATTGCTTATCGGTTTTCCGTGTCACTGGCCGGTCCTCGTTTTCATCATGTTTAACAAGCACTCACTTCGATCATAAAGGTCTCACTGTCTTTGGGCAGTTAGAATTAGGAGCAGGGTGTGTCGGCGTAATGGGTGATTTTCCATTCATTGTTAATGGCATCCACCAAATACCAGCCACAACTTGTTTCGGTGACGTCGCCGGCGTAGTAGTCGGTCCAAACGGTCATCACGCCAGTGGTTGCAGCATTAATACTAGTAGCTGTCATGTCGGTTAATTCGGCACGAACCCAGCCTTCTTCCCGCCAGCTATCCATGGGGGCTGTAAGCCATTCTCGGCTGGGCGTGGTGCTGAGCGAGCCGTCCGAGCCATGGGTCACGATCTCGCTATGGTAGTGCGTCAAAATCGCTTCAATATCTTGGTAGGGGGTGTCTGCCCACAAGGGACCGTAAGAATTCTTAAACCAATCTCCCGCGGTCTGGTCGCTATCAGCGCTGGCAATCAGCGGGGAGACCAGTACTACGCCGGTTAGTAATAAGGTGTGATAGATATTTCTCATGGGGTCATAGATCCTAAGTCAGAGGTGCCGTACTCGTTTGGCCTACCATAACAAACTCGCTGACTTGCGTGCTCGCGCTTATAGGGTAGGAATAGCGCATGGGCGGCGAGGTGCTCGCACTCATAGCTCATAGGCGTTGTTGCCCTTTCCCTGGCGGTACCACTTCATAACCCCGCTCCTCGGGCTCGTCATCATGCATTTGTGCGGGAAAGCCCTCTGCTAACACCTGCGCACCACAGGCCTCTTCAAGGCGCCGAATAATATTGGGTGACCACTCGCGTTCACCAAACCGAGCCTGTCCGTCTTCAAAGATCTTGATCAGCTGGGGAGAGATTTCCAGAGGTACACCGGCCTGTTCGGCCATGCTTTGAAATAAGCCGATATCTTTCAGCACAAGGTCCATGGTGAAGTTAATGTCACGGCTGCCATTTAGGATGACCTGACTTTCGGTTTCATGAACAAAGGAATTACCCGACGAAATACGAATAGCTTCGTAAACGGTGGCTAGGTCGAGGTCAGACTGTTGGGCTGTCACCAGCGCCTCACAGAGGGTTACCAAATTGGCGGTTGCCAAGTAGTTGGTCATTACCTTTATTTTTGAAGCACTGCCCAGGGGCCCACTGTGTAAAACCCGCCGCCCCAGCACGGTTAACAAGGGTAAGATGTTTTCGAAAACCGGCCGTTCGCAGCCCGCTAAAATAGCGATGTTGCCGGTTGCAGCGCGATGACAGCCACCTGAAACCGGGCAGTCAGCGGGGTCCGCGCCAGTCTGCGCGACCTTGTGCCCCAAGCGTTGTACCTCTCGGTGGTCGGTGGTGCTCATTTCTATCCAGATCTTGCCGGGCCCTAGGCCTGCAATGACGCCGTTTTCGGCCTCCATAACCTCTGCGCAGGCCTTTGGGCTCGGCAAACAGGTAATGATCACGTCAGCGGCCTCTGCCATTTCAGCAGGGGTGTTGGCCCATTGCGCGCCGCCATCTAGAAATGGTTTTGCTAGGGCTTGATCGAGATCTCGAACGATTAAGGGCATCTCATTGCGGAGCAGGCTGCCCGCTAGCTTTGATCCCACATTACCCAAGCCAATAAATCCTACCCGCATCGTGGTGTTATCCTTCTGGACATCGTTATTTATGAAATCAGCACGTTACAGTTGGTAAATTACTGGATTCAACGCCCAAGGAAAACGAAAAATGAAAGCAGCTGTTTGCCGGGCCTTTGGACATCCCCTGACCATTGAAGAATTAGACATTGCCGAACCAGGCGCGGGTGAGGTCAAGGTTCGGCTAACCGCTTGTGCCATTTGTCATAGTGATGTCATTTTAATTGATGGCGGTTGGGGTGGAGATTTACCCGCAGTTTATGGTCACGAGGCGTCAGGTGTCGTGGAGTCCATCGGTTCGGGTGTCGTAGATTTGAAGCCGGGTGATCCTGTGGTGGTGACACTTATTCGCTCTTGCGGTAACTGTCACTATTGTAACCAGTCGATTGAAACTCAGTGCGACGGTGCCTTTCCTCTAGATCAGCAAAGTCCAATATCTGATAGCAGTGGCCAAGTCGTCTCCCAAGGTCTCAATAGCGGTGCTTTTGCAGAGCAGGTGGTCGTGGAGCAAAGTCAGGTTTGTGTGGTACCAGAAGACATTCCACTGGACGTCGCATCAATATTAGCCTGTGGTGTACTCACGGGCTTTGGTGCCGTGGTCAATACTGCGCAGGTTAAGGCGGGCAGTACGGTGGCTGTCATCGGCTGTGGTGGTGTGGGGATTAACAGCATTCAGGGTGCGGTGCATGCTGGTGCTTCACAGGTTATTGCGCTCGATTTACTTGATGATAAGTTGGAGCTTGCCCAGCAGTTTGGAGCGACACACGCTGTTAATAGCGCTGAAAAAGACTGTATCGATCAGGTTATTGCACTGACTGGCGGTCGCGGCGTTGACTACGTATTTGTCACTGTGGGTGCGAAGGCGGCTATTGAGCAGTCAGTCAGTTTTTTGGCGAAGTCTGGTACCGCAGTCATTGTTGGAATGCCGGCATCGGGTGTCATGGCACAGTATGATCCAGGTGAGTTGGCAGCGCGCGGTCAGTCTGTACTGGGATCAAAGATGGGGTCAGGATCAGTGAAGCGTGACATTCCCAGATTAGCGGCCTTGTATCAGAGCGGTGAGCTCAAGCTTGATCAAATGATCAGTGGGCGATACGCATTAGAGGACATTAATGAAGCCATTGCTTCGGTCAAACGGGGTGAGGCATTACGTAACGTGGTCATTTTTTAATGGTGATTAAAGAGTTCGAAACTTTCGTCGTTGCCAATCCACCACCGCGGTTTGGTGGGCGTTATTTTATTTTTGTGAAGCTGGTAACCGATACGGGCATCGTCGGTTATGGTGAAGTGTACTGCGCCACCTTTAGTGCTGAAACCGTGGAAGTCATGCTCCGTGATACCGCGGAACGATTTGTCGTTGGCCATGATCCTTTTCATATTGAAAGGCTTTGGCGTCGAATCTACGGTGCGGGCTACAACCTTCGTCCTGACGTATCGTTGGTTAGCGTTCTGTCTGCTTTAGAAATGGCGTGTTGGGACATTATCGGTAAGGCCTGTGACAAACCGGTGTATGAGCTGCTGGGTGGAAAAGTTCACGACCGCTTACGTAGCTACACCTATATTTATCCTGCGGCAGGTGACGTTTATCCAGATCCGGAGGATACGGACCACGTTTATGTTAATCCTGACAGGGCCGCAGAGCGGGCTTTAGACTACGTCAAGCAGGGTTTTACCGCGGTTAAATTTGACCCCGCGGGCCCCTACACTGTGTTTGACGGAGGCATGCCCACGGGGCAGGAACTAGACCGCTCTGAAAAGTTCACTCGCCGTATTCGGGAGGCTGTTGGTCCCGAAGTGGATCTGCTTTTTGGAACTCACGGACAATTCTCTCCGGCTGGTGCTATTCGTCTCGCTAAGCGACTTGAGCCCTACGACCCCCTTTGGTTCGAGGAGCCCACGCCTCCTGAAAATACCGCAGCCATGGCTCGTGTTGCTCAAGCTACCTCTATTCCCGTGGCTACCGGCGAGCGGCTATGCACAAAGTATGAATTTGCCAGAGTCTTGGCAGACGGCGCCGCTTCTATTTTGCAGCTTAACCTCGGACGCGTTGGTGGCCTTTTGGAGGCCAAAAAAATAGCGGCATTAGCCGAGGTGCACTACGCACAACTTGCACCCCATATGTACTGCGGCCCGATAGTAGGGGCGGCCAATATTCAACTGGCTACCTGTTCGCCGAACTTCCTAATACTAGAAGGTATTGAAACCTGGGGGGGCTTTCAGGCCGAGTTACTCGATAAGCCGGTGCAGTGGCAGAATGGATATGTCATCCCTTCTACCGAACCCGGATTGGGTGTTTCACTCAATGAAGCGGTTGCCAGGGCGAACCCGTGGCAAGGTGGGTCGCTACATTTAGAGATGGGATCTGAGCCTGTTCGATAGATAATCTCGCTGCGCGGTTCGCTAAATAGCGTGGACTCATCCCATTCCTAAGTGCCTAAAAACGTCCATTAACGCCCTGTCGCAACACAACGCGCCGTGCTGAAAAATACCTGCAAGACTC
>UPTG01001154.1_pt1 | contig 19937 bp, 39 predicted proteins | sample 2160121 | NCBI WGS metagenome assembly UPTG01 (sample SAMN06266255, study PRJEB28933) | marine metagenome | isolation source: Columbia River Estuary | place: USA:Columbia River Estuary, USA | collected 2014-07-27
CGGACATTACTGTCCATTGGATTTTAAGTCCAACGTGTCTACCAATTCCACCACAACGGCATTGATACTAATCAACCTTCATTTCAATCTCTCTTCATTCAATCTGCCGTTGCTGATTGCTATCTTTATACGTATGCTAATTGTAAGGTTTCAAATACCTTGGTATTTATTTTACCATTGATTCTTGAATCAAAATCTTACCTCTACGGATACGATTTTTAACAGTCTGAAGTGGGACACCATATTTGTCTGCAATATCTTCATACTTCATATTGTTAAGTAGACGATCTTCTATAATATCTCTATACATCGGCTTAAGCTCTTGAATTGCTTTTAGTGCTGATTCGTATGAATTCATGATAGCATCATCTTCATCAATCCAATCTTGTTCAGATTTAGTTTCGATCTCAATTAGAAGATCATGTGCAGATGTATGAGAATAATGTTCTGAGATTTCAATACCGTATTCTTTCATAGCATCAATACTATATTTACGATTACGTTGACGAATCCAACCAAGACATTCATTGAATGCAATACGATATAACCAAGTTGTAATCTGGTACTTAGGATCATACTGATCAATCTTAGTCCACATCTTAGTTAGTGTATTAGTTAAAATATCATCAGTAGCTTCGTTATCTTTAACTACGTTTGCAATATAATTTCTAAGTCCTGGCTTTACACGCTGATATAGCACATTGTAATCTTTTTCAGATTTAGAATTGATAAAGTTTTCTGACAACTGACGGTAGCTTAGCTCTTTTGTTTTTTTAGACATATGTTTTGTTTTTTTAATGATTAACTGATGTAAATATACCAAATCTTTTTGACATAAAAAAATCTGGGATGAATTATTTTTTAATTATCTTTCTAGGATGACAATTGATCCGAATTCAGCATCAAATACCTTGATAAGATTTTCGTAATCTCCACTCATCATATTAGCTTGAATTTCTTTTATGTAAGATTCTCCCATTCCAAGTTGCTTTCCAAAATTCTTAGCAAGTGCTAATAAACTGAATGCATTACCTTGTGGGCCTGTTAAATCTATAACGATTTCTGATTTGGGTTGTTTTGATCTGATCATATTTTTTGCTTAGTGAGGTATTAACCTCCATTAGTATACTACTAATATACCACAAATAATCGACAATAAAAAATTATATGCCGATTATTTAGCTAAAAGTTACGAACAATTAGAAATCTGAAAATATCTCTAACAATTTCTGTAGATCTTGGGGTTGGTTTTTCCAGAGGTCAGTTGATACATTAATAATTCTATCTTTAGGATCTGACTTAAATTTCTTTTCTGGATAGCCTATAATATTATAAGACTTTTTACCTCTTTTGTTAGGCCAAACTTTAAGTGGCCAATATGTCATACTTAGATTAAGTTCTGGGAGATGAGTTAAACAATCAATCATTTTAACCCTAGATCTAAGCATGCCTTTACTCTCTAAAACTTCTAATGCAGCATCGTGTTCTCCTCGTGTAAAGAAAATAGTACCGTTAAGTCTTAACAATGCGTCTTGTGCAGTTTTAGGGTCCCATGCAAAGTTACCTAGATGATACACAGTATCTTCTTGTTTTACGACTTGATTCCATTTTAGAATTAAGTCTTCTGTCATTTTATCAACGTGATCGTAATCTCTGCTGTATTTTTTAATTGCACCAGGTCTTCCGAGTTGTAGGTTAGATGTTACGTAAATTGCCATTATGCTATTATAAATTTTATGTTATATTGATCCCATAAGTGATCAATGAATTCTGTTTCATTTACACCTGTCTGAGCATTCTTGATGCGACTGTCGTTGTTAGTATCTATGAACAAGTATAATACAAAATCGTAATGTGTCGCGTAGACCATAGACTGACCAATACCACTTCGTAGTTCTGCGCCTTTCTTGCCTCGCTTAAACTCAATACCGATTTTAAGTCCGTTAATTTCTAAGACCATATCTGGTCTATTTTGTGTTCCCATAAATAGGATGTGGTTAACTGTTGTATTAACATTACCTTCCCATTTTAGGTTTTTCTTAACAAAGTCCTTGGCTGTTTGTTCATCCTTGCCTTGTGATTCCTCAACGTATTTAGTTAAGGAACTCACAAGGTGCGGATAAATAAATTGTATGATCTTGTCTTCGCTTCTATTCTTATAGTCAATTGTTCCGAAGATGTCTTCGTGAGTAATAGCCTCGGTAATTAAATCAAGGAAATCTATTCTTTTTTGACTTTTGCTAGCTAGCTTCATCGAGTAGGTTTTTAGTTACCTGCTTCTACAGTTTCTTTTTCTTCTTCTAATTCTGCTTCAATTTGCTCAGTAACAATCTTAGCATCAAGTTCTGCTAAACCAGTGTGGATGTCATTGATTTCTTGATTAAGTTTAGCTAATTCTTGCATAGCAAGAGAAACAGTTTCACCAACATGTGTTAACATTGTTATGAATTTTCTAGCGTTTTCTACACCAGTTCCAGTAACATTCAATAAAGCTTGGTATAATGCGTTTAACTCATGACCTCTTAATCCAATAGGATAAGCTTCTAAAGTTTCATTAGCACTAGTAAAAGCTTTATTTTGCTTTTTAAGATTATCATATAATGTTACAATTACTGCAGCATCCGCTGTTTTCCAAGTAACACCTTTGTTAAGGTGATCCATTACAGTTTTGATCATTTTCTGATCTGTAAAATTAATTTCAAATTTACGTTCAGCTGCATCAATCTGTAATGATTCTGCCTTTGCTTCTAATTCAATACGCGCTTGAATTAATTCTTCGTTTGTTTGCTCTTTACTCATTTTAAAATATTTAAGTGTTTTATTATTTATCCTAATTAAAAATCAGCGTTAGAGATTCGGATGTCATAATCTCTAAAGCTTTTAAATTGCTCGTCGTCTGTGTTCATTCTTCTTACAATAGTATCGTTTAAATCATTTCTAGATTCTAATCTATTAAATCTTTCCATTCTTGATGGATCTAAATAAATTACAATACATTGGTTTCTGTATTTTTTTGGTAACATATCTAAACCATCTTTGCTCATGATCATAACATCTGAAGTATTAAAATCTTCTTCAGTTTGACCATAAAACCAACCATTGAATTCCATGTGTTCAATGAATTTACCTTCATCGATCATTGTCTTAAATCTTTCTTGAGATATAAACCAATAATCTTCACCATTCTTTTCATTTTCTCTAGGCAATCTTGTAGTGTGACTTACACCCGCTCTAAATCCCTTAGTAGAAAGTTTGTTTTTTAAAAAGTCTTTTCCTGCGGCTGCTTTGCCTACGAGTATCAATTTCATGTTTATTATATGTACTAAGTTTGTTTTGTTTCTTTTTGCTGTTTAGCACTCGCTTCTAATAAAGACGCTCTGTCTGGATTAGTAAATGTTTTTGTATGTGCACTTACAGTTGTAGTCTCTGCATTAGACGTTTGTCCTATCCATTCTGTATTCGTAGCAAGCGCATTGATCAACTTAACATGGAACATTTCTTCTATATCCCATCTTCTATGATTCATGTACGTTGCTGTTATAAACTCATCTACTACAAATATATTTTTTTGTAGATTATAGCTTATTAATTTCTGTGCTCCAGTGTAAGTCAACACATAAGCGTGCATGTTATAATGCAATGAAGGAATACAATATGTGTCATTTAATATAATATCGTCACCTTTGTCAAATGTATATCGTCCAACATTTAAGTAATCCCATTTATAAGGCCAGTTTTCAGAAGGTTCTTCTAAATCCTTAAATGATTTCTTAAAGATAAAATCCTCTTCTAATATCAATGCTCTCGAGACATTGTCTTCGATGATTTTGTTCCAAGCAGATATATGTGAAAGTGCACATCCTACTTCACCTGGTTGAACATCCATTTTCCAGAAATCATTCCAACTTTCTGGTTGGGCCCAATTTTTATAAACGTTAGCATCTGCTGGTAATTCTGATGTCCAACCATTATGTCCATGTAGAATCTCATATGGTGTGTCATCATCGAATCCTATAGTCTCTAACCTGGTTCTAATAGATTCTATTTTTTCAGGAGTATGATCTATTGCTAATATGTAAATTTTATCTACCTTCACCGTATAGGACTTGTTTTAATTTGGTGTTTCCTTAAGTCTTTTATGACATCTTTGCGAACTGTTTCTAAATACTTAGCTCTTTTTTCTGCACTTGCAAACGGTACTGACCAAAATTGTTTTGTTTTAAACCATCTATTTAAGTTCCATCCAAATACAAATGTAAATACTCCCATCACTAATCTTAGTTTAACTGAGTTTAAATAAAGAGTCTTAACTGGTAATGAAGGTGCACCATGTGTGATATAAGTTCTTACTTTTTTATCACTTAAAAATGGCTTAGGATATGCATATGGTCCCATTATTGGCTCAAATTTATATGCAAATCCTGGTGTAAACACCTCATCAAAAAAGATTTCAGTTCTTGGCGTTAATCTAAACCACCAAACTGGAGATACAAAATAGATTCTGTCTGCCCAAGTTACTAGTTCTTTATATCTTTCGATAAGATCCGTTCTTGGTCTAGCGAAATCATCTCTATATAAATCAATAACTTCTACCTCATTTAGGTAATCACTATCTAATAGAGTTTTTTGAATTGTTTTAAAAATACCATTGTAACAGAAAGATTCTTGATCTGGGTGACCTACGACAATCAAGTTCTGCATTCTTTCTAGTTTCTTCATAAAAATTGTTTAAATTGTGTTTCTTCTTTTCTTTTGAAATAATGGTATAGTCAATGTAACTGTGGCTCCTCCCATCATAGTAGCTAACACATCTCTGCTCTCTACCGTACCACGGGTTCTACTATCATACAATTCTTTTAATATACCTACTGAAATTGATGTTAACATTCCCGTTATTTGAGCTCTTGTTTTATTATTATGTTTTTTATATGACCAATAATAACCTACTGTGCTAGCTGCTGCGCCTGCTATAAAATGTATTTGTTTGTCTTTCTCTTGTAAAATAAAATTCTGCCCAACCATGTTTGTTGTTAACATAAATAGAATTATTAAAAAGAAATGTCTCATCGGTTTGCTCTTTGGTGTTACATATACATTGGAAAATCTACACCATGTCGGTGTACAAATGAGTTATGCACTTCTTCATCTAATTCAATTCTTACATCAACATCACTGTCCTTAAACATTCCAGTTAAAGCAGTAATATCAAAGTCAGTATATTCTTGATCATCTGTTTTATCCTCTAGTGTTCTTAATGCAGTTTGATAAACTTGTAAGGCTTTTACAATAATATCCTTTTGTGGCTGTGGTAATTTAACTGTGTTTTTCATGCTGAATTTGAATTTGTTTATTAATTTCTGATAATATGTATGCTGATTCATTCCAATTAGAAACATATGCCTTTTCCCATAATGTTCTACTTGGATCTTCAGGATCTGGTTGAGATTTAGCCCATTTTTTAGCAGCTTCAAAATCCTCTACTGTCCATGTAAATTTCCTTTCAGGTGTCTTTGTGAATAAAGACTTTAACTTAATTAAATACTTTTTCATAATGTTTTTATTTATATGCTGCCGGACTTGGTAAGCCACTATAATAGTCCCAATCTTTTAAATCATCTCTGTGCATAGGTACATTCCATTTAGGATCATACCAAAATCTACGTTTCTTAGAATCTATACGAGTTTCCATGGTTTTGTTTCCATAACAGAGCATGAATTTTTCTTGGAGTGCATTTTCACCGAATGGGTTGTCCCAGTCTCTAATACTTCCTCCACCTTTGGTGTATGCTAACATTGGAATATCTCTACATAATTCCAAGATCTTTGGATATTTTGCAATTTGCTGTGCAGCTGGAAGAAATGGATCGACGTCTTCTGCTCTGAATACAATCTCAGCTCTTAGATAATTACCAATACCATTAAACCATTTTTGATCCATAAGAACTTCATAAAGTGGTTTACGAAATGCTCTCTTTGTCAAATTAGTCATGATGTTTAAAAAGAAAGCATCAAAATCTGATGTAGGATCTGGACCTCTATCCTCGTTCCATGCTACACCTTGTGTCCATTTACCAAATCTACGTACATCTACAAATGATAATGTAGTACCGTCTTTACGGTGAAACTTAAGGTGTGCGTGTTTTGCTTCTTGACCAGTATTCGTTAGCTGAAAATGGCCTGACATTCCCATAGTAATACGAATAGGAATAAAATCTTTACTATCTTCATCTTTGATGGTTAGTACAATTTCTTTACCTTTACTTTCTGATTTAATACTAAAGTATTTAAAAGGAATATCTAGTTCTGCTCCTTTGTGTTGAGGATTCTTTTCTACACGTGTATATGTTGCTCCTTCTGAACATGTGTTTACGTAATCTGATGTTAATTTAAGTTCTGCTAATTCTGGCATATTTATGGTTTTAAAATGGTAAATCTGTATCTGGAAATTCTCTGTGTAATGCTGCATATTTTAAAGGCAACATGTCAATTTCTTTAGTGTCCATAGATGCAAATGGAGTGCTGTGTAATTTTGCGGCTGACCAATCTTGGTTTCCGAAGGTAGCATTTTGATTCTTAGCAATTAATTGTGCTTTAGAAAATGCGTGAGCGTCTGATTCTGCTTCTATATAGACCTCGTATGTTACTGTATATCTCATGTTGCCATTTTATTTGTTTAATTTATGATGCTCTTCCCAATTGTTATAAGTTAATCCCCATTGTAGATTAAACCACATCATTTCATTCTCTGCTGCTTTAGCATAAGTCCTTAAATTCTTCATAAGGTATTTCTTACCCCATTTTTTAAACTCCTCACCTTGTTCTACCGTCATTGTGTATTTTTGAAACCAATCATCTTTGCGATCCTTAATATCATCATATGTAACATCATGACCAGCAATAATAAACATTTGATTGATTAAATCAACTACTGCTTTTGCTTTCTTTTCCTCTCGACTTAATCGTTTGCGTTTAACTTCCATCTTCCGATTGTTTATTCTCTAACTTTTCTAATTGTTTTTCTAATCTACTAACGCTACCCCACATAATACTTGCTTCTGTATCTATTGCTTTGATTTGCTCAACTAATTCTGTTTGTCTACCTCTACTATAAAATCGGTTTTCAATTCCTTGTGCTAATTCTTGAAGGTGTTCTGGTCCATGAATACTGATTCTTAAATCATAATCAGACCATTTGGTTTTCCAATCCACAAACATAATACCATTAGTTAATTTATTTTCTAGATTATGTAGTCTACGATTTCTAACTCTAACTATTGAATTATCTGAACCAAAAAGGTGTAAAAATCTTAAGAACCATCTTGGACACCATTTAGGTTTTGCCTCATAGTCCAATGCAAGAACTAATGGAAATAAGGCTTTATAGTATTTACTGTCTTCTCGCCAAACGCTTGTTCCTAAGTACCTGTATTTTTGACCGAAGTCTTTTGGAAAGAAAACTGCCCAAATATCTTTGAATTCAATGTTCATTGTGTGTATCATTCCTTTCTTTCGGCCTGTCCAAAATAACATACTTTGCCCGAATGATTTAGCCTTCTCGCTAAACGTTCTCGTGTCTTTTATTTCAAATTTACTTTTTACTTTCATAACTTATTACTACCTTTCTAATTCTATCAAATAACTTTTCTAATTCTTCTACTCCATTTACTGACCATTTTTCTGTCTTTAATACAAAGAAACAATCTTCATCTCTATCTATGCCTAGCGAACTTTGTGCTTCTATTTCTAAAAATTCATATTCATCTTCGTTTGATAAACAATTAGCATCTTGTGAAAACTTAAACGATGCTTCTTCCAATAAAATTCCTTGTTCTTCCATAATAATTATATTTAAAAATCTCTTTTTGTTTCGTAAACAGCCTTTATCACTGGAAATCTTAGTGAGTTAGTACCATTCATATTCGTAGTTTCTTCAAAGTATTGAATAGTTACTTGCTTACCAACAATTTCATTTGGATTTTCAAAGAAGTGTCGTCTTTGTTCGTGATTAAAACCACTACCAACTTGAACAGGATTTCCTTTGTGTTCTATAATGATATTCTTTAACATTAATTCAGAAACTTCTACACCATCAACAATAACTCTTTGAATGTCGTTTTCTACACCAACTACAATATATTCTTCATCGTGCATTTGTTTTACTTTAAGAACCTCATCAGATCTTTTACCTTTATATGTAGTGTTTTTACGTAACATAAGTCCTTCCCATCCACCTTCTTTTGACATATCCATCATTCTAGAGAATACTTCATCATCACAATCTAATTGCTCAAGAACTCCAATAAATTGATGTCCATCTTCAACAATATTATATAGATTATTAATACGCTCATTAAATGTAGTCAAACTAGTTTTATCTTGGAATTCTTTAAGAGTTAGAAAATCAAACATCCAATAATATGGATTTTCAATAGTGTGATCTTTACGTTTAATTTCTTTAATAATATTTTGGAAATCCTCATCTCCGTTTTCATCTAACATACAAATCTCTCCATCAAAAACCATGTTACTGAGATTTAATGCTCTCAATTCTGGCTTTAAATTATCAAGTGTTAAGAATTCTTTTCCTGATCTTGAGAAAAACTTAGGTTCACCTTCACCATCAATGATGCAGATACAACGACATCCATCTAATTTACGACTAACTTGCCATCCATCATTCCAATCTACTTTCTTTTGAGTTTTTTCATCAAATGCTTTTGCTAATGCAACATCAAATGTTGGGATAAGATTAGGAATTGCCTTATTAATAGTAGATGCAGTTGATCTTGTCTTAAGATTACGATCCAGAATGTTCCAGATTAAATCCTCGAATAGTGGATTTTCTCTAACATATCGATTAACATTAGCAATTGCGTTGTGACCAGTGACTACTCTGTCATTCAGGTCATTAAGTAAAAGAAAGAAATCACCATAAGTATTAGGATGACCTAACAAATCTGAATTCTTTTTACAGTTTGCTGAAGTTACACCATATTGAAGATATGTGTTATATGTGTAGTACAGTGCATTCCTAACCGATTCATATTGACTATATTCTTTTAAGACGTTTAGTTTGTCTGTGTTTGAATTAGTTGAATTTGAAACTTCAACGAAATCGTGTATTAATTGGAAATCTGTTCTCATATTTTTAACTGTTTTAATTATACTACTAATATACCACTTTTATTTTAACGGGGAAAGCTTTTTCAGCTTTATTTTCAAAAGTTACGAACAAAATGATTTTTGTCTCTTTACCCAAGATCTCATAGTAACAAGAGTTTTAGTAGTACTCATAGGCACATATGTTTTTTCTTTATTACACCATTCTTGGCAATCCTTTTCTCTTTCCCACCAAATATAACCAGCATCTTCAAAACCGTTTTCTTTTTCTGACCACTTAATGTACGATGCTTCTAAATTTGATAACCTTTGTTCTACTGTCATATTTTGTTTTTTAGTGAGGTACTAGCCTCGATTAGTATACTACTAATATACCACAAATAATTGACAATAAAAAACTTTTACGCGTTTATTTTCAATAAATTTAACTTTTCTTTTCTGGTTAACTGTTTTATAGCATATTCTCTCTTAGATGCTAGAGATCTGGTTTCATGGGTTTCTGAATACACCATCTGGACAGGGCGTCTTGATCTCGTGTACTTGGCTCCTTTATTAGAAGTATTGTGTTCATTTAATCTACGATCTAGATCAACTGTGATGCCAGTATATAAGGAACCATCAGAACATTGTACGATATAAACATACCATTCCTTCATTTGTAATCAAACCAATAAAACATTGCTAAAATAATAAGCTTATCTAATATCCAAAGTCCTATAAGTATTGATAGCTTTCTGTCTATGTCGAATTTATCCTTCATGATCTATTTTTTAATTAACATCCATGCTACAATATATATTATTAGACTGCTGGGTAATAATAAGAATATAATTCGCCATGCTAATGGTGATGTATCTGTCCATTCAGCTAATCCTCCACAAACTCCGCCGATATATTTGTTCGATATACTTCTTCTTAGTTTATTCATTTAATTTTAGTCTTGTTATTATTTCTTCAAAATGTTTATGCATGCTCATTCCACTATACCATCCTTTATTTTTCCAAGTATCACATTGGCCTGATTTAGTTTTTTCAAATATCTCAACTGCTTGATCATGATTATACAAACAGAGTTCACTTGTTTTACGATCAGTATATGCTATCCAAATATTCTTACCAGCGTACTTACGATCTAGAGTTGCCCTTGATCCCTTTAACTGAATTGAATATGGTGTAGCTGTATCTATATGATATGCTATCATGTCAGCAACGTGTTTATCTGCAGTGATCTGAGAGCATGCAAAGCCGTATTCTACGAGAACTGCTGCAGTTTTAGCAAAATTATAGACTTCTTGTTCTTTTCCTCCAAGTTTGTTATAATTAACTCTTTCTTTAAATAGTTCTTTCATTAGTGTTCTTTTTTAATTGCGTGCCATTCTCTAGCAAACCAGCACATTATTTTTTGTTCTTTCTTGAGCATTCTCTTTGACATCGCGATAGCATACCGTAAACCTGAATTTACGTTTTCATGATGAAGCTCGGACTCGAATTGTTCTATCAATTCGGTGATCGGTGTTTTAATTTTGTTTTCCATATAGGTATAATTACACACCTTATGGTAAATTTACATTTATATCAAACAAATTATCACCCATCGTTCTGGAATACCTTCAAAATAATAAATAGCTTTGCCGTATTTGTTCTTATATCTTAGTGTATTTCCATCTAAATAATAAAGTGCTTCACCGTACTTATTTTTACTTCTAATTGTATTATTGTCAAAATAGTAAACATGAGCGCCATAATTATTTTTATGTTTTACAGTATTGCCGTCTAAATAATAGACTGCTTTACCATATGCGTTTTTAATTTTAATGGTACCTTGATCATTATATAGCAATGCAACGCCGTAAATGTTTTTAGCTTTAATTATATTACCATCAACATATACGACATTATTACCATATGAGTTTTTAGTTTTTACCGATTGGGCATTTACTAAAACACATGTGAATAATGCAAGCGCTATAAAAATAATTGATCTCATTTAAAACATTTTTGCAACATTAGTAATTAGCAATGCTAAATAGAGTGACATTGCAGTAAATAATACAATATCTACCGAGTCTACTTTTTTAATAATTGTTTTGATTTTTTCCATTTCTCTTTAATTAAAATATATAAATTCTATACATGCAGCGTGATTCATCATCTTATAGTCTTCGAATTGAACTGACGCAATGTCTGGTCCATTTAAGTTGACGATGGCAACAACCTCGTCAACTACATCTTTTCCGAAGACTTCAATAGCTTCAACTGATCTCTCTTCGAATGTCATTAGTTTTTACAGATATAAGGTTTGTCCCATTTTCCAATATGTACCCAAGTATAATAATCTGGAATCATTCCATAATCACCATCTTCTGTGCTTTCGCCTTTACCTTCATTCAAGATAGGCATAACAACATCTAATAGATCTTGTATTGGTGGATTTGAATCATACTCTTCAGTGTATCTGTTCCATGTTTCTGATCTATAATCAATGTAAGGATTTAATTGATCATACTCAGTTCCGAAATTAACCGGTCCTTCCATAACTGCAACTTTAATACCTGAATAGTGTTCAGTTGTTACAGATAATTTGTACTGTGGAAGAGCAGCTTTAAGTGCTTTTCTCTTTGCTTTTACTTGTTCTTTTGTAATGTAAGGCATAATTGTTTTTTTAGTTAATAATTTAATTACTCTACTAATATACCAAAAAAAAGCCAAATAAAAAAATATTTGGCTGATTATTTTCAAAAAAGTTTAAAGTATTTTTCCAAGTATCTTTAATTTAAGCTCATCCCATCTAGAAAGAGGACCTGACCACATTTTTCTATCGTCTAACTTTTCCCAATGTTTATACAAAAATCCTCTAATAAATAGAATATCCCAATTATCAATAGTAAAATGTTTAACTTCTGCTCCATTAGGAAGTCTAAACTCAAATGCCAATAATGATTTAGTTTCAAAATTATGAACAACTTCAAAAAGTGTAAATCCCCAACATCGATCTCCATCGTGAAGAAATAGATCAAATAAATTAATCTTCAGGTTCCACTTGTGTGTCTTCCACGCTATCTTTTGTAATATTTTCATCTTTGTTTATTTTTTTAAGTTTCTTACTTGGTACATTCCACATTTCGTCCCAAAATATCATGTCATCTTCCATTTTCTACTAAGTAAGTAAGTTCAAATTCTGGATCATCGATAACCTGTACTATCGTAGGTTTAATAGATCCATTTGATTCTAGGATCTCACAGGTTCTATCATATGCACTTGCGAGTATACAACCATTGATACCAGAACTAAGATCACCTGGAACATCTAATATGCTCTCAATATGCTTATAAATAAAATCTTGTTCTTTCATTAACATTTGAAGCTAGGTTTTAAAACTTTAATACTTTTGACATCAGGGTTTTTTAATGCAGCTTCTGCATATGCTTCAGGATATTTTACATTGCTATAACATCTAACATCTCCGCTGTGATATGTTGTTTCCATGTCCCATCCACCTGGTATTAAACTTTGTGGATTTGTTCTCCATTCATCGCTAACGTAAAATCCAGTATTTTTTGATTCTTCTAGCATGTAAATAAATTATAAATGTTTGACCATATCACAGATGCTACTACTAATATAACAGCCCATGTAATAATAAGTGTCCAATTTGTTTTTGCTTTTTTATTCATAATCTTCTAAGTCTTCTAAACCTCTAACCCTTCTGTGGTTAAATGGTGGTTCTTGATTACGTTCTCTCTTCCTTTTAAAGTTGAGCTTACGTTTACGATCTTCGGGACTGATGTCCTCACGTGGTGTGTTACGCTTCTTCATAGTATACTATTTAATCGATATTCTCAGTTGTATTAGTTTCACAGTAAATATCCGGCGGTGTGCCAGTCCATGTTGGATCTGTAAAATATGGATTAGGTGCGTACGGATTAGGTGTGTACATTGGAATCTGTGAAGATTCGTTTTGTAACAAAACCACTGCTTCTTCCGCTGTGATATGTTTCTGATCTAATAATCTCTGTACAATACTTGCTTTTGTCATGTGTATTAATTGTCTAATTGATAATCAGCAGGTGGTAATTCATTTAGTAAACTACCCGGAACCGTGCTTGGATTATTTAGTTTCTCAAATTTAAAATTAGGTTTAATAAATTCATTTAAGGCTTTGCCTTGAGATTCAGCTGATTCAAATGCTAGAAAATCTTTTAACTCTACATCTTCATAAACATATGTTGCTTTATTGAAGTGCACTGTTAGATCTTTAGTCGTAAAATTATACGATGCATGTGTGATCGTAGATGAATCATAATATGAAGTAGTCGATGTTCGCATATTCGTTTGTTTAGACTTTATACCTTAATGGGTATAAAAGGTTTCACAAACTAATAATTTATACCCTGATGGGTATAAAATAATGTTTAAAAGTCGTCAGGCATGTTGCTAACTCTAATACCTGTAGAAACAAGTGCCTTTCTAAGTGAATTAACTGCAGATACAACTTGTGCAGAATCTCCACCACCACCGCCACCAGTAATACCTTTACCGAATGCTCCAATTGCACTACCTACTGCGCCAGCCGCACCTTCAAGTATTCCAGCACTTTCCGCATTACCTTCTGTTACTGATGTTTTGAATTTCTCTATCATCTCCGCTAAATTTTCTAAAGCTTTTTCTAATGATTCACCCATCGCCGCTAATATATCATCTGGACTATCTTGACTTGAAAGTACTGCAAGTGCTTCAAACATTTGCCTAGACTCTTTAAGTTTTGTAAGATCCATTGAATTAATAGCATTTGCAACTTCAGGGAAAGATTTAGCGTTAGCTGTCATATTTCTACCAATAGATCTCCACAACAAAGCTTGAGCAGTGTAACCTGCAATTGGTCTTATTCTACTAACAGGACCAATAAACATATTCTTCATGATAGTTGCTTTAAGAGGATCCATCTGATTAACAGCCGATGAAATCTTAGGAATAGCATCACCCATGCGGGAGAATGTTTTACCTATGACGATATACATTTTTGTTTTTGCTTCAGTTTGACCTGGGAATATTGTAGTTCCTCCTATTAATTTAACAAATGAATTCATCTGTTCTATTGACAGCGTGTTAATAGCTGTAGTCATTTTTGGAATTGCTCCAGACATTTTATTATATGCTGTGCTAAGTCCTTTTAACATCATAAGTTTTGGTACTAGAGTTTCAGGTGTTGATTCACCACCAAAAACACTCATAAATGCTTTACCTTGTTTAGCTTGAAAACTATTTACAGCTGCTACTATTTTAGGTATAGCATAACTAAATATGTCATAGTTATGTCCTAATGCATTTATCAATCTAATTGAAGTATTTATTTCTGACTCTGTCTTTTCTCCACTAGCTTCAGTAATAGCCTGAATCATAGCTTTAACCTTTTCTTGAACCTCTTGGGCGTTCTTAACATCTTTAACTATATTTGCGGCATTCTTTGCAGCTCCCGCTAATTTTTTAAATGGATCTGCAATTTTTTCAACTAATTTAATACCTTTTTCAAACTTAGTGGGTTTCCAGAATGTCCATCCTCTGCCCTTAGCAGCTTCACTACCACCAATAGTAGTAAATACGTTTGTTAATGCTTTAATTAACATCTGTGAATTTTTTTCAATCTTAGGTACAATTTTATCTAGATCTGAAATCGTGTAATATCCTGTAGCTTTACCTTCAGCATCATATCCTTTAGCAAATTTTAAATTAGCCATATCTTGAACTCCTGTTGCTAAATTCTTAAGAGGTGTTCCCATACCTTGTGCTAAATCAATACCTTTTTGTATTGTAGACTTTCCTCCCCACCAGCTTGATTTAGCATTTGGACTATTACCAATCTCGGCAAAAGTACCCGATAGTGCTGTTATCAAAGTTTTAGTGTTTGCTGTAACCGTCTTAGCGTGCTCTAAATTAAATGGCTGAAATCCTGTAGGTTCACCAGTTTCTGGATCAAAACCTGAAGGCATTTTAAGTAATGCCATGGCTTGTACACCCATTGCTAAACCTGTTAATGCTCCGCCCATACCCTGTACAGAAGAAATACCATCTGCAACTGGATTAGATTCACCTCCACCAAATATAGAAGCTAAAAGTCCTTTTTTACCACCGCCTGGTAATTTAATCTGTTGACCAGTTTCTGGATCTGTTATTGTAAGACCGTTACCTATCATAGCAAATGGAACTGCTAATGAACCGATCATGGTTACTGTATTTTCAATAACTGTTTTCCAAATATCTCCCGATAATGTTTCATATCCGGTAGCATTACCTTCTTTATCAAATCCTGTTGGGAATTTAAGACTAGCCATAGAAGAAACACCTTTAGCGATTCCAGTTAATGCAGCTCCCATACCATGTACAGAAGAAATACCCATAGCTACTGGATTACTACCGCCTAAGCCGAAGAAACCACCTCCACCACCAGTGAATTTAATGTCTGTCATCTTCCCGGTCATTGGATCCTTAACAGAAAGTTTTCCACCGCCACCTATTAAATTAAAAGGAACTGCTAATGAACCAATCATAAATGCTATGTTCTCGGCTAATTTAGGTAAATCGGCTTTCTCAGCAATTACCTGGAATTTACTAATACCTGTTCCGATTGATATTAATGCAAGACCTGCAGTTAACATTGCAGCTGCGCCAACTAATATACCTGCTGCTCTCCATGGCCACATACTAAATGCGTCACCGATTGTATTTAGTAAGACAGACAAGTTTGATCCTTCACCAGAAGGTGCAGGTTCTAATAATTTTTTACTCTTATTTAATACTGCGCCCATTGCTGCGGTACCTCCAGCTATCGCTATCATAGCTACACCTGCAACTAACATCGCTGCTGCACCCGCTAAAATAAACGGAGCTGCTAAACCGAATAAACCAAATTCTATACCTAACATTGCTATTAAAGCTCCTATTTGGCCAATAAGTTCCCATCCTCCTTTTTCTAAAGGTTTGGCAATCATTCTTACTGCAAGTGCTATTAGTATAACAGAAACACCTGCTAATATCATTGCTATTGCACCTGATTGAATTAAACTAGCTCCTAAACCTATAACCACGAATGCTGCTGCGATTCCAGCTATAACTAGAAGTGGCATAAATGATTCAAGTGTCATTTTACCTGGTGGAATCAATGCGTTTAATATTATAAATGATAGCGCTACAACTATTATCGATAGTGAAGCCCATAATAAAGCTTTTGCACCCATTTTAATTGGTTTTGCCATTAATCCTATTACCATGAAAGTTCCACCAATAATAGCCAACATTTTAATAGCTGCCCATATTGTTTCCATATCTGGAATTAAATACTTAAATATTGCAAACGCCAATCCTAAACCAACGATAGCGATACCTGCCATGGCAATTGCCATAATACCTTCTCGCATGCTTTTATCAACGCCCATTTTATCTAGCATCCAGAACATTAATCCCATTACTAATATAATACCTAGTGCCCAGAAAGCCCCTTTCATTGCTTGTGGCATTATAAGTTGAACCAAGGCGAATGAAATTGCCATGGCTAATATACCAAGTCCAAGTAACATCATTCCTGTTCCAAATTCCTTTAATCTTTTACCATCTAATATACCTAGTACATCAAGTAGTTTTAAAGTTATACCTATTATACCCAACATTATTGCAACACCAATTGCACCTTTTATTGCAGGTCCTATAAATAAAGATATTAATGCTAATGATCCTGCGAAAACTAAAAGAGCTAAACCTACCTTTTTAAGTTGTGCAAGTGCTTTTAGTTTCTTTTTGTCTAGAATTTTGGCAACTAACATTACCGCACCAACTGTCATAAAGAGTGCTATCGCTATTAAAGGCGATGCCATTGCTGTTATTATTAAAAGTGGAATTGAAAGTGCCATATATCCTGCGAATGCGAATATAGACTTACCGACCTCACCTAGTTTTGCTAAAGCGCCAGCAATACCTTCCATTGCCTTAGCCTTTTTCTCACCGTCAGGTCCTAATTTGTTAAGTGCTTCTACTATGTAACCTAAACCTGTACCTATTGGTTTCAATGAAGGCGCCATGATTGCCATGGCCATAGCTTCTTTAATACTTGTCTTATTACCTCCACCACCGGATTTACCAGTAGCCATATCTTCTAATACAGTAACAAGAGCGTCTATTCTTGAATACAAATCTCCACCAACACTAACTGACGCTGCAGTTAATTTTGATGACTCATTGAGTTCTTCTATTGCTTTGCTTTGAGCGCCCATTCGATCAAAGGCACTTTTCATAAAATTTAAGTTCAAGTCTAGAGAAATATTTTTAAAGTATGAGGCGTACTGATCAATAGACCAGCACGCCGTCTCTCATACTATATATCTTTACAATTTCGGCATCTTAAAAGAAGGTGCTTTCATTGAAGGAACTTTGGGCATCTTAGGAGTAGATTGCGATCTCATAGATTGCGATTGTTTCTCCTGTTGTTCTGATTGTTCCGATGTTTGTTTATTCTTAGCTTTAATGTACTCTTGCAGATTTTGAACATAATACCAATATTCGTAGTAATACATTTCTTCAATCTCCGAGGGTTGCATTCTAAGATGTATACCCAGGTAGAACTTTGTCTTAAAGTAATTCTGCAGAGAGATCTGAAATAATGAAAAGACTTTTGATGCCACCTGGGAAGTCAAGAGGGGCCGTTGCGATCTCTCCTTCGAATTCCAGTTCAAGTGTTGTTTGTACACCTATTCTCATTTTTTCTGCCAATCTATAAACTATCATATATTTTCTGTCATCCCATCCTTTATAATCAACTTCTAATTGAAATATTTTAGGAAGAGATAATCCTCTCCAGTCAGATACAATATAAGGTAGAACTTGAATAAATGCTTTATCTAATTCTACTTCTTTTTCTTGTCTGTCTTGTAAATATGAAGTTACTTCTTCCATAACACCAATTGTTGGTGGCTTCATTCTGATTTCACCAGCAGATCTAGTTTGAATAATATAAATTCTTTCAGCAGAATTATAATATTTTTCAATTTCTGGCTCAATTACAGTAGGTACTAAGTTTTTAGTTGCTAATTCAATATCAACTGTCTTTCTACCTTTTTTAGTTCTACCTTTAAGGATCAACTTGTTTTCTGGTTCTGGAAAAGTTAAATCTCTAATACTTAAAAGAAGTACAATTCTGTCTTCTTCTAAAATATCTTTATAAGATAATCTTCTATCACCTGATATGATCTGTGCACATGATTCTACAATGGCATTTAACTTTTCTTCCATGTCGATATAGTTATTATCGTCCATAGTAGAGAAATGTCTGATCTCTGCAGCTTTTGCAGATCTAATCTTAATGATTGTATCAGCAGGATAGAATTTACCCTTTGAAGGTAAATTATCTAGGTTTTCAACATGCCATCCTAATAAATCATCAGAAGGTGCAGCTTTCGGGGGAGTAAATGATCCCATACTAACTTTACCTAGTCCTTGATCGGCGATGACAGCTTCCATATTAGAAACATCTTCAGATGATTCTGGAAGTGATGATCTGTTAATAGCGTCTTTCGACTCTAAAGCCCTTTTAGCCGCTTGTTCTTTTTTGTTGTTTTCGTCACTCATATTATTTGTCTTTTAGGTTTTTCAGTGTTTGTTTTAATATTGATTTTTGATCGGGTGTTTTATTAGCGAGTTCTATTTGAATTAAATCTCTGATCCAGGCACTTATTGAGACTGGTCTGGTTTCTGTATCTAAAGCCTCGTTTAAAATAACCCGATTAACCTCTCGTACTTCTGCTTCTGTTAAAAGCACTTGAAGCTTTTTGGTTAACTTGTTGTTATTCATAATATCTTGTTATGTTAATAATATAATATATTTTCTGTGCAAAATAAAAGGAGAAGATACAGAAGCATCCTCTCCTTTAAATTTATCTTAGTTTAGTTCTTCAGCCCAAACATCAGCTCTCCAAGTGATCTCTAATGTCTGTGGATCCGCAGTTTCATAGTTTAATTCTCCTGTGAAACCAACTCCAGAAGTAATGAAACAGTCATCAAGTGTTACCTTTCTGTAAATGTCTCCTTCTCTGTTGAATTGTACTATTACGATTGTTCCAACGTAATTCTTTTTAAGACCCAATTCACCAGTTTCTGGATTATATTGAGATCTGTACCATTGTCTTATAGTCTTATATAAGTACGCTTGGTTAGAATCGTTTAGGTTTAATGTAAAGTTAACCGTTACGTCGATCGCAGTACCATCAGGCATACCAGCAAATGATCTGGTAGCAAACTTATACTTTTGTTCAACCGCAGCTACTTCTCTGTGTAGAGTATCAAGTCCTGAGATAGAGTTAATGTGCTGTAATAACATACCTTGTCCTGTTACACCGTCTGGTGGTAGGATTGTTACTTCGAACAGGTTAGCCTGTACAGCTTCAAAATTTCTACCTTTCTTTTGAGTTTGATCCTCTGAATAATGTGGTAAAGCCATAATTTTTATCTTTGTTTATTTTATATATCTATGTTTCTTATGCAAAGTTACCAGTTGCGATCTCTCCTGTATTCAAGATTGTTACTCTCGATACTAAGATTTCTAGACCTTTAACCGGCTCAACGAAAGTATCTAATATACCCATGTTGTTGTCTATAACATCGTTAGTGTTGTTAGTTCCATCCATGATGTTTCTATAATCGTAAACACCTTGATCTTTCTTAACTGACTCCATAAAGTTATCTGCTAAAGTTTTAATTTCTAATCTAGTTTGAGCAGTATTAAACTCGAAAAAGTAGTTCTTCAATATCTCAGCTAAACCATCTTCGATGTAGA
>UPTG01001155.1_pt1 | contig 19930 bp, 31 predicted proteins | sample 2160121 | NCBI WGS metagenome assembly UPTG01 (sample SAMN06266255, study PRJEB28933) | marine metagenome | isolation source: Columbia River Estuary | place: USA:Columbia River Estuary, USA | collected 2014-07-27
TGGAAATGAAGTCAGTAATGATTGACTTTGCCACTACAATTGTTCAGTCTGATACTCTAGATGGAATCAATGAAACAAATTTTTGTTGCAAATTTGCTGGGTTTCTTCCTCAGTATGTATCGCCTGATGCAACAAAAGGTGGCCGTGCAACAGAAGTTGGATTGGTTAATCAGAAAGGTGAGACATTATCATTTGACCCAGAAGGCGAATGTTTAACTTTAAGAGGATAATATGAAAAACAAAATCGTATCATTACTATTAGCCCTCGGGCTTTCAAGCGCTGCCTTAGCTAACTCTGCTAAGATCGGATATGTTTCCGACTTCTTCTACAGAGGCGAGCAAAAGGCTCTTGAATCTGTTCAAGCATCGCTTGATCTCGATAAAAATGTCGCTGGCCTTAACGCCAGTTTTCACGCATGCACCAATCAATCGGTTGACCAAGGTGTAGATAGTTACGGCTTAGCCGCTGGCATTAGTCACACTTTTGTCGATGGGATCCTTAATGTCTATGGTGGTTTTAATCACTTTGAAGATGTTGCAGGTGATGCTCTTTCTGAAATTGCATTGAAAGCAGGCTTAAATACTATCGCTTCACCCGCTTTGTCTGTTTATAGAAATGTTGATGATGAGCTTTACACTTTCGAAGGTTCGGTTTCTCATTCTATTGCCCTATCTATTGTCGATCTTGGTCTCTCTGCTTCTATTGGTAATACTGATATTACAGAATCTACGGATCGTGATTACTATAGCCTTGGCGCTGACCTCAGTCGTGAGGTTGGTGAGGGAGCTGTATTATCTGCCTCTGTAGATTTAGTAGATGCAGATGACATTGAACGTGAATTTGTCTTTGGTACAGCCTTAACATTCAATTTCTAATTTAACCCCCCTAAAAAATATGAAAGAAACACTCGATAAAGTACGTTGTGCAGTAAAAGGTATTGCCTGCACTCTTCTTAGCGTTCTTGGACTACTCGTTGTAGTACAAGCTGTATTTGGAGCTGCTGCTCCAGTTAATGTTATTGGTAACTTACAATCCCTACTTGATGGATTTGTAGGTCCAGGAGCTAGCTTCACTTCATTCGTGACTCTCTTGCTTGTTGTAGTACTACTCGCAAAGAATTCTGAATGTAACAATTCTTGCTCTAAAGATAAGTGATCCTTTATTTATCTTAATACTTAAAGGGGGGCTTAGCCCCCCTTTTTTTTTGATTAAATCTTCAAAAGGTTTACTATATTAATATAGACTTTCAACTTAATTATTTTAAAGCTTTATGATTGATGATGATTTTTACATAAGTGGACCTAAAGACTACGATGAACAAACTGATGCGTTTAGATTTGACCTTGACGATATGATCAATAGATATTTGGAAGAATTCGATTTAAATATTATAACGATCATCGGAGCTTTACAAGAAAAAGTAGAAAACCTTTCTAATTCTGGAGAGATAGAATTTGAAATGGACGATGACTTTTTTGAGGAAGATTCCGATTAAACTTGACTTTTTATTTTTTTTATTATAGAATATCATTCATATGAATTGCGAATTAGTATTAGCGAGCGAAGAAGAAGAATTTTTTTATATTGAAGATGGGTTGCCAGTTTCACCTGGTCAACCTGTTGGCGTGGACATAGACCGTGGCAATATAGTAGAGTTTATCTTATTTGATACTGTTTTTTGGAGTTTGAGCGATGACTAAAAACCACCAGCGCTCACGACTTTATGAATTCCGCATTAGGTATAATGCTGAATCTACACACAGTGCTTTTGATAGTTTTCATTATTACATGGCTGAAGACGCCGATCAAGCTTATTATTACCATGTTGAATCTATGAAAAAAAAACATTTTGCCAGGCAAGATATTGCTATCGAACGTTTTAACCCTTACTCAGAAAGATGGGAAAATGAAACAAACAAAGTGTGTTTCAAAAAATGAATGCTCAAGATTTAGTTTCTTCAAAAGTTGTTTACTCCGAACATGGTTATGACGAATGTTTTGAATATGCAGATGGATCTGGCAGAATACCAGATGGTATTGCCGTAGGTTATCAAGGAGACCGTTCTTCAGATAAAATAATTTTATTTAAAGATGTTAAATATAGTACTTACAATCATGATTACTGGGATAATTTAGAGCTTGAGAACGATATAACCAGAATAATTTTACCATGAATAGCGATCACCCATCTTTTATCGAAGAATCTTTGTATAAAGATGTACTTTGCTCTATGCCTGTCTTAACCATTGACCTCGTAATTTTAGATCAAAATACAAAAAAATTCATTCTGGTTCAAAGGGCTAACGAACCAATGAAGGGTGAATACATGACTCCTGGCGGCAGAATAGCTAAACACGAAAAAGCCATTGAAGCCGCTGTAAGAATCTGCGAAGAGGAGATTGGTTTGACAATCCATCCGTTAAACTGGAAGTTCATGGGGTTCTTCGAAGGGGTTTGGCCTAGCAATGTTTTTAATATTGAGAATTGCAAAACTCACACACTCTCTTTGCTTTTTTATTCTACATTATTAGTTGATTCTAGCTCTATCAAGCTTGATAAACAATCAGACTCTTTCAAACTTTCTGAAGATTTACCTTTTGTTATTTCTAATTCGTCTTATACCATCCCTCTTCCTCTTCTATAATTTGTGCAAGATTTATTTTCTAACAGAGTCGATTTGATCTACGACAATGTAAAAAACTTTATTTTTTCTAGGGTTTTTTCTCGCAGCGATGCCGAAGATATTCTACATGAAACCATGCTTATATTAACATCCAAGAAGAATGAGATTGATTTTTCTAAAAATTTTGATGCTCTTTGTTTTACGATAGCTAGGTATCAAATTTTAAAATTCATAACAAATAAAAAGCGCAACAAAGAAGATTGTTATTCATCTGACTACTACGATAACCCTCTTGAATCTAAAAATTTTACCGCTGAAAATCATTGCCCAAATTCCATCTTATGCTCCAAGGAGCTTCAATCCGATCAAAGTCTTGCTATCAGTAAGGTGCGAGCCACCTATATGACAGATAGAGAAAAACAGTTTTTTGATTATAAAAGCAAGGGTTTCTCTAAGGAGTGTATTACTAACCTCATGAGCCTCTCAAAACCTAACCATTACCACGCCTGGAATAGACGTGTTATTCAAAGGTTAAAAAAACATGCCTGTGAGTTCCTCAAGTGTTAAAAATTTCATTTTTGATAACTGCGAAGAGTTTTTTTTGCTTAAACTGGACTTGTTTTGTTTTTATTTTGATGTTAGTATTCTTGTTTCTATAGACACTCATTCAACTTCAGATATTAATCTCTCGAATTATACAGCTGATAATTTGTTAGTTTTTAGATCTTTATACACTAATGTTTTAGACCTACCCCCGTTATTTTCTGTTTCTTATAGGTTAAAAAATAAAACGATAACCCAGTTGCTTTTTTATTCTTTTGGTTCGTTGGTTTATGTTTTTATTTTTAATTTTCACAAGAGCTCCGTACGTCATTTTTCTTTAGACTGTTGCAAGATAAACTTTAAAGATATAGGAAAGATCAAATCTTTTTGGCGAGACGAAAATTTATAAAAAAAAAATAGATTTTTTAATAATTAATATTATTATTAATATATAACTTTAAATTAAAATCTTAATATAATTACATGAACGAAGAACAGCAAAAAATATTTAAAAATTTCACAAATCTCGAAGAAGAGCTGGTTGACAGTGACTACAAAGAAGATTTTTCTATCCTGAGGGAAGCTTGGAATCTTGAAATTAGCAAACCTGGATGCACTCAATGTTTAAAAAATGGGGCTATGAATAAATATAGTCAAATAGCAACTAGCATGCTTAGCCATTCCCTCAGTATAGAAGAGTCTAAACAAGTTCTTGATTTAAGAACTGATCTAAGTAAAAAACATCAAGAGGTTGCAAAAGAAATTAATTCTGAAGTAAATGCTAAAATTGAAGCGTTAAAAGCTGCAAAAAATTCTTAACTTTAAATAGTGAATCAGTTGCAATACTTTACTGCCTCTTGGTGCGGCCCTTGTCGTTTCTTCAAACCTCACATACAAGAGTTAAAAGAAGAAGGTTATAATATCAATATATATGATATCGACCAGGAAAGAGAAAGAGCTAGTTCATATCAAGTTATGAGTGTCCCAACTTTAATTTTTGAACGAGACTCTCAAATCTACGCTAGAACCACTGGCGTAATTCCCAAGTCCGAAGTGGCAAAAGCTTTAGATTGGGAGCCAGAATCATAATATAATATATATTATATATTTTTGGTTTGGGTATTTATGCAGCTCAATTAGTTTGCCTGTTTGTGGTTCAAATATATACCAGTCTTTATTAGCGAATATTAAATTCACCATGTGTAATCCTTGAGCTGCGGGTATTCCACCAAATTCATTCATTTGTTTGACAACGACGACTGCGACTGCAAATTCTTTTTTATTCTTGGAAGCGTAACCAGCTACGCCAAACAAAGATTTGTACAACATTGCAAAGTTATCGCAATCTAGAGTTTCATTTTGGTTAATTGGCATTATACCATTCTCAAATTTAAGTTTTTTAAACCAGCTGTTGAACTTTAAAAAATAAAAGTAATCTACTTTTTTATAAGCTGAATCTAATAATATAATGTTTATATCATTTGGCACTTCGGTATTCTGCCAGTTGTGTGTTTTCCCTCTATTAAAATGCAGCCCCAATGTATATCTATCTATTGTATCTGTTTGTTTGTCATGTATTGGCATGCTTTTGAGTTCATCAAAATCTCTCTTTAAACATCCAATTACCATTAGTGCAGCAAAAATTGCCGCAACCCCAATTCCCCATTTCATTGTTTTCATAACAATATTATACACTAAAATGCTTGACAACTTTTAATTCATCTTTTATAATAACATAAATTAATCATGACAGAGTTTATAAAATTAACAGATCTATGGTACCAAGGAGATTACAATCAAGTTGGTGATATTATTAAAAATGAAAATTGGGAAGCTAGTAGAGTTGCAGAGTTTTGTTTATACTTTGTTAAGTATATAGGTTTAAAAGAATTTGAAGTATTATATAAATTTTTATAAAATGTTCGCCACCTTAGCTCAGCTGGTAGAGCACTTCACTTGTAATGAGGATGTCGTCGGTTCGATCCCGACAGGTGGCTCCATTTATCATGCATAAACATCACATTATACCAAAACACATGGGTGGATCAGATGATCTCGATAACCTAACATATCTTTCCGTTAAAGAGCACGCTATCGCTCACGCAGAACTATATAAAAAATATGGAAAACATGAAGATTATGTAGCTTTCAAAGCTCTTAAAAAACACATAAGCAAAGAAGATATATATAAAGAAACTTCAGCTATTGGCGGATTAAATAATACTGGAAAGGCTAAATCTGTTGATCACAGAAATAACATTTCAAAAGCTAATAAGGATAATCCTAAACTAAAAATACCATTAACAGAAGATCGTAAATATAAAATATCTAAATCTATGAAGGGTAATGCTAACTCTAAGCACCATTCTTCTCAAGAATATAAAAACAAACAAAGTCAAGCCATGAAAGAGGCTTGGGCTAGAAGGAGATCTAAAAAGCTTTAACGGCACGGTGGCCAAGTGGTAAGGCAGGAGTCTGCAAAACTCTTATTCGTCGGTTCGATTCCGATCCGTGCCTCCATTTTTATTCTCCAAATCTATATATACTATTGTTTTTATACAGCTTCATAATTATAGCCAAAATTTTTAAAGTCTATAGCAAATGTTTTATTGACATATTGTATCATAGTTTGTTCTAGCTTTAGATTTTTGTTTTTTGTGACATTACATACAGGTACATCTATGTCATACCCGTGATTCTTGAAAAAATTAGGCAAATTAACCAAGTTTTCAAACCTAATTATTTTCTGCGCGAAAAATTGACCATTTATTGAAAGTGCATCAGTTTGTGTTCTTAGAATATGAACATCGTCATGTGATTTTAATTTTAGATTATTGTTATAGAGCTTTAGTAATTGTTCATTTGTTAAATTACAATAGTTTATCGAACTAACGAATTTATCATACGGATCTCTTACTACTGCAAAACTTGTATAATTTTTTAATTTGTTAATCTTTTTTTGTATGTTTAAGAATGCGCCCGTCTCTGGGTGACAAGCAACGCCAACTATTATGATTTGGTATTTATTAAGATCAATATTGTTTAAATTACTACTCCCACTGAGTATTATTGACTCGTATGGAGATTCATGAATACCTTTAATAATTGAACTAGAGGCAGTTTTCGCAGATCTGTAGTATATTATTTTTTTCACAATATATTATTGTTTTTATATAGCTTCATAATATTTCATAACTCTTAAAAAACTTCTGAATACTTTCAAGTTCTCCCTTCATTGGAGAAGTGTTACTATGATATTCAGCCGCTCCGTTTAACACTCCTTCAAGCCCTTTGAATCTTGGGTCTGACTCGTAGCCTTTGTGAATAAAAATACAATCTGTGCCAAGTGACCTACATGGTAACGCGCAATGTAAACGAGTAGTTACGACTAGAGAAGCATTTTTATAATTTTCAAGAAATTTATTAGCAACTAATAGCCTCGCATTAATGTCTGTGTCATCTTTTTTCATTATTTCATGTTTAACTACTTCAAAGTCTTTAAATTTTGACATTTCAATTTCAAGATTTGGAATATAATTGACATTAGTATTCACATCAACCAAATATTTCTTACTTCCCTTGCGAGTATGTTTGTCAAAAAACAAAGTTAAACACCCTGTAAAATATGCGTCTACTCCATATTTTTGTAACAAATCAACAGTTGCTTGGTCTCTACATCCAATTGGTGGTTGTTTTTTAAAAAATTCTAAATTGTTTTTAATTAGTTGTGGTCTTGCTATATGGAAACTTATCCAAATAGGTTTGATTTTACCGCTTGGTGGGAAATTTTTAGGTTGATGCATAAACCAACCATTCATTAATAGATGTACTTCTTCTCCATTGTACTCATGTAATTTTTCACGATTTACAAAATCATATTTCGTGACACCTTTCTTCTTCAAGAAATTTATCGCCGCCAAAGTTTGAATATCATCTCCGACATTTGCGGTTGGAGCGTACATTACTGCATATTTTTTATCTCTCATAATTTATATAAATATTAAAAATTTTTATTTGACCCAGCTTCCATTCCAATGGTGAACCGCATAAGCTTCAGGATGTGTTTTGGAGAAGTCTTCTTTTTGGCGACTCTTTTCAAACCAAAGATAAGGATAAACAGTTTTTTGAGGGCAATTATGTCCATCAGGAATACCTATTTCCCAGCTCAATTTTTCTGTTATGTATACTGGGCCGTATTTGCAATCAGCGATACGATTGTAATGCGATTTTTCTCTCGCAGGCAGTCCGTCTATTAACCGCTTTACCTCAGGGTTATGCTTTGAGGATCCAAAAAAAGCTCCGCATATTTTTTTAGGTTGCTGTAAGAATAAAACAATTTCTCGGTCTACAAAAAGTGGATCTATATTCTTTAAGCACTCAAAATCTGTATCAATGTACAATCCTCCAAATTGGTAAAGAATTTCGAATCGTAGGACATCGGATTTTTCAGAAAAACTTTTGCAATTTTCAAAAACTTCAGGATAAGTAATTTTTAAGTCACTTTTAATCTTTGCATCATCCCATAAAACATGAGACCAGTCAGGATTTTTGTCTTTCCATGTTTTTTGCCAATACAACTCTTGCTTGGACAATGAAGCATTTCCTATGCGTACTTGATGTATTATTTTGGGGATCATATGTTATTCTGTTTCTGATATATTTTACACATAGTTTTAGCTTCAACATAGTGTGTAGTAATTTTTTTATTTTTAATAACTGCATCAATGCATACTGACTGATCTTTCCTTGCTATGTTTGGACAAGGTGTTGATAGTAAACCCGTATTGATTAAATCTATTTTATGGTCTCGCAAAGCAAGGCCCACTGAGTAATCTTCTGCATTTTTATTTTTAGATTTATCACGGCAAATATCTTTCAAGGAAAGAATGCACTTTCCTACGGCAGTTCTTGTTAGGATATATCCTGCACCACCTTGAGCATATGGTAATTGGTTAATTAATTGAGACCCAATGTATAAGTCATCACTTGCATTGTAAGCCTTTAGGAACTCTACTAGATTAGGAAAATTAACATAAGTATCATCATCACATTTAAATAAAAAATCCCATTCATGCTCTAATGATTTTTCTAGCATTTTGTAAGTTTTTTCTGGCAGCCGACTTCTGCATTCTCCTTGGTCTGGTGTACAATCCCATGTTTTATCCATTTTCTCTGATTGAGTTTTATCTCCAAAAAAAACATAATCGTGTGGATTTTTTATGCTTTTAATCCATGTGAGAAGGCAGGCGTCAGCTCTTCTTTGAGTTTTTGAACACGTCAAGATTGCAGTTAAAATTTTCATGATAAAATATCTTTTACTATGGATATTCTTACTTCATCAAGGTTTTTGTTTTTATATTTTTCTGGATTTTTATTTTTAATATGCTGTGTATTGTTGTGAGAAATATGAAAAGCTCTGACTCTATTATCGCAGTCTGTCCCGAACGGAGACACATCTTCACACCGCCGCCTAGAAAAAAACATATTATATTTTATCCATAATTTTTCAGCATCAGCATTATCTTTGTGCATGAAATTATACATAAAAAATTCTTGATCGTGATAATGATTAGCCTTAGCTTGCAATGCGGTAAGTCTGTTCATTGTAACATCAAAAAATGCATCGCACAATTGACCAAATTCTTGTGCATTGCCAGAAGCCAAACACGGACAATCAGCATCATAAAAATGTAGTTTGTTTGTTATCGGGTGCCAAGTTTTCCACTTGCCACTGTTAATTACGTCATAATCAGAAACAAAAAACCGTTCTTCTTTATTTTCAACTGTAGAATATGCTAACCATCTAACAAAACAGCTCAATCCATAAGGGTTTAATTTTTTACCAGTTATTTTTGCAAATATAAATTTCATTTTTTTACAAAAATCTTGGTATCTAGGATCTTTTTTTGCATCGTCTAAGTTTAACACGATTGGGGTAAACCCCATTTTCTCCCAACTAATTTTCCAAAGATCTAGTAATTCATTTTGCTGGTTGAATTTTATATCTTGATAGTATGTATATATTTTCATTAAAAATTGTAACCTTTAATCTCTATTACACTTTTTTCTTTTTCTCGCACCATTTTAACAAGCTCCTCGCTGTAAAAATGTTTTTTATCAAAAAATGTTTTGCTTTTATTACCATGTTTTAATGGCAGATATTTAGTTTTTGTTTTCGCGCACAAAAATTTAAACTCTTCATCTAAATTTTCAAAGCTGGCTATATAATCAACCATCAAAACTCCATTTTCATCAAAAATAAAATCAGATTGAGGCTGATGGTTGGTTATTATGCTATTCATAATTTCGTGGTTAGTATAGTTCTCGAATAACTCCACGCAGTATTTACCTTGGTTCACTTCAGGTTCGTTCCAAATGATACTTGAGCATTTATTCAAATACTTGTCTTTATAATTGCGAAAATACTTAAAGAAACTAAAATATCTATCCCATGGGTTTCGAAGAATTGTAAATTTAAAATACTCGCTCCAATCCAAGCTGTATTTAATGAATGATTCTTTTGCTTCTTTAGCTGTTCCATGTTGGTAGAAATCGGCTTCTCGAATCGGCTCTCCGATTATATCTATGACCCCTAAGGGATTTAATGTCTCCCTTAAAGATCTTGTTCCTGTTTTGGGAATATCAATTGTTATAAATTTTTTTTTGTGCGATATTAGCATTTTATATATATGTATATACACTTACATCGTGTATTATAATAAATATGTTTAAATTCTTCTCAAAATCTTCCGTTGACCCTCCTAATATTCTTAAATTTTATGAAAATCACAGTCCGAGTGAAGACTTTGACGAAATTGTTTACTTAAAAACTCATCCTGAAGTAAAAAATTTTTACAAACCTTTTTGCTTGAAACATGATATTTCTGAAAGAAAGCGTTTGTATTATCACTTTTATTTTTACGGCCCCAAAATGCCCCACTCGTATCATAAGTTTTGCTGCGAAAATGATTTAACTTGCGCTCATCTAAAATTTCGACATTTTAAAGTGGGTTACTGCACTACCGCATTTAATCGACTAGACAGTATTAAACATACCCTGCCAATCAATTTGCGACAAAAAAAAAGTGACGAGCAGCTCGTTCTAGTGGACTATAGTAGCACAGATGGTCTAAAAGAATATATAAAAGAAAATTTTATTCAATATATTGATTCGGGAGATCTTAAATTTATTACAATAAATAAAGAATCGTTTTATCATTGTCCAATAGCTAAAAATATTGCTCATTATTATTGTGATGCGGAATATGTAGTAAATCTTGATTCTGATAATGTTTTAACTGGTATGCGTAAAGCTATTAATAAACAGGTTTTAAAATCACCTAATAATTTTTTATTACACATGGCTGTTCTTGAAAAACCTTTTTCTCAAAACATGCAAAAGCAAAAAAAGGGCTACAGCGGTACTTTTGGAAGAATTTGTATGCATAAAAATGATTTTATTAAACTGTCTGGCTATAATGAAACGTTTTTGCCTATGGCTTACCAGGATAGTGACTTGATACATAGAGCTAAAGAATCTGGAATGCAATATGTTTATCAACCAGTAAAAGTTAAACCCACCGAAAACCCCAAATTCATTACTTTTTCTTCTGATACCGATTTTTATTCTTGGTCGGATTGTCGAGATATAAATGAGTTTATTTCTCAACAAAATCTATCAAAAAAACAGTTTGTAGCTCCAAATATTCCAAAATCTTTAACAGCAATTTTAAACTTTAAAAAATCTTTTGTTATTGATTATAAAAATATTGCTGATTTCGATCCTAAATTTTCTATAACTCGTCAAATTAATCCAGATTTAAAGGGAAACGTGTTTGATAATTTTTTAAATTATGATTTTAAGTCCTATTTTGATAAATTAGATTTTTATATAAAGAATATTTTGCCAGATATTTTATTTCAAAAACCTGATATTATAGAATCTGTTAAAGCAAATTTAACCGAAGGCATATCAACTTATGCATCTCAAAGTTCTGTCGCCTATCAGTCACTTATTCCCAAGCCAGATCAAATATTTTCTAGGGTTGATTTTGATGATGCTCCCGAAGCATGGGTCTCAAGCTCGATCTCTTCAACATCACTATTAAAACAACATACTAGTGGAAGTTCTACAGGAAAGCCTTTTGGCTATTTTAATCATTCTAAATATTTTTCGACCGTTCAAGACCTAGCTGAATTTAGCATCATCAGGAAAGAGTTTCGATTACCTATTGATAACTTAAAAGTTCTTTCTCTCATTCAATGGCCAGGAACTCCTAAATTTGATAATTTTTTTCTCGACACTAAAAATTTAAATAAAGGTAATATGTTTAACAGTTTCGGAGCTAACTCTTTTGAAACTTTTTTTATTAACTTTAGTGATTACCAAAACGATCCAAGTAAATGGCACGAAAAATTGTTTGATTTTTTAGATAGTAAATATTTTGATGTAGTATTGTCTTCAGGTTCAATAATTAATTTACTAACCAATTATATTAAAGAATTTAATTTTAATAAAAATTTTTGTCATCTACTATCTCATTCTACTGACCCTGTAAAACTTAAAGATTTTACATTTCTCAAGCAAAACGGCAACATCAATCACTTTTGTGACCACATGCGTTGTTGGGACGGTGGAGCAACCTTTTTCACGTGCGAGCATGGAACTTACCACTTGCATGAAGGTGTAGCTAATGTGCGTCAAGGCTCGAATAATGAGCTAATTAGCACTTGCTTTACGAATGTAGCATCTCCTTTTGTAAATTACCATAATGGTGATTATTGTAAACTTTCTAACGATTACAAATTATGTTCTTGTGGTAGATATTATCGTCCTTTTGAATTTCTAGAAAGTCGTCCGTTTGCAATCAAAGGCGTGGACTCTATAAATTCACTAAGAAATAAAATTGAAACTTTAGATTTTGCTCGTTTAATTACTCAAGTGCAATTTCATCGCGGGTCTGTGATGGTTTATTCTAAAATTTTACTTTCTGAAGCTCAAAGAGGCGAAGTTCAACATAAAATTAGTAACTTTAAGGTTCTTTTTAGAACTTAAAACTTTTTTCTTTTTTGGTTCTCTATTGTGTAAACAATATTTGTATTCTATGAAAAAACAATCGTTAGACTTTTTTATTACCGATTTGCAGCAAAAAAACTGTGGATGTTCTCAACTATCCGATTGTGCATTTGATGCTGATCGAGATTGTGATGACGACACAATGTGTATTGGCACTGAAGATGATCTTTGTCCAACTAATGCTGTCTACGGAGATCCTTGTGAGAAAAGTTGTACTGTTTGTAAATATAACGATGAATGTGATCCACCACAATGTTTAGATACTAGTGATGCAGATTTTAATGATTGTTGCGCTACTGAAGGATGTAAAACGGCTGGAGATTGTGCAGAAGATCCAGATGCAGATTGTCATGATGAAACACAATGTGTCGGTAAAGCTGACGACGAATGCGCTGCCACGGGCGGTGTATTTAATGGAGATCGATGCGTTGCCGAATGTGATGGTGCAGGAGGATTTACATGCAAATATGAAGATTTTTGTGGTGTTTGTGATGGTGGCAATACTACACTAGCAGAAGCTTGTCCTGATATCAACATAAACGGCAAGAACTACTCCGCTTGCGAGTGTTCTGCGAATGGAAATTCAACAGTTTGTAAATATACAGACGATTGTGATAAATGTAAAACTGAAGCGGCTGGAGCCTTTAATGGTGGTGTTTGTACGTGTTGCCGCCTTACTTCTTACTGCAATTATGATGCCGATTGTGCAACTTCTAATGCTGCCAACAAAATGGATTGCAAAGAAGACAAGAGACCTATAGACGGTTTTTGTTTTTGTGATGCGAATGACAAAGCTATGTATACAAATGACTGTGGTACCAAAGTTGCTTGCGAAGCTAATATTGGAAATCAAACATATGGATGCAAAAATGTTGCTAATGATTGCTGTACTGATACAGATGCCGATAGACACGACGCTGCCTGTTGCTGTGGACTGCAAGATACATGCGCCGCAACTATCACTAAAAACGGCGAAACTTTTAATCTTTGTGGGTGTCGTTATGACGCCTTAAACCCGCCAGTAAAAGTATGTCAATACACAGATGCTTGCGATAACTGCGAAGACGAACAGACTGGCGAATTTTTTGACGAGTGTCCTTGTAATGACCCTTGCGACAAAGATTGGAATGGTATAGGCAGTGGCAACGCAGGTTGCCACGGCACTTCCAATACTTATTATACATGTGGTGGGGGTTGTTGCTCTTATGGTCAGCCTTGTAATGTCGGAGGGGGAGGCTACTGGTATCCATATCAACCAGGCGACGCAACTAATTGCAATAATACAGACACTAGTTGCTCTGCTTGCAATTGTCCAAATTGCGATGGAAATTGTAATTCTGATTGCGCATCTGTGACTCAGCCCGACGGGTCTATACTTTGTTGCGGGTTAGATGATACCTGCCCAGATGATTGTGCGGAGACCAATACAGTTACAGAAACCGAAACAGCTACAGCTACTGAAACTGCTACAGCTACTGAAACTGCTACAGCTACTGAACCTGCTACAGCTACCGAAACAGCTACAGCTGCTACGGCGACCAGAACAGTTACGCCTACCGAAACAGAGAATAAGTCTTTTATCAAATTTCAGAGTAGGGAAGATTTCTCTGAAGAAATAGTTTGTCTTTCAGAAAATTCTGAATGGGCAATAAATAACTCTTCGAATTTAATAGTTAATCAATCAATTCTCAATTCAATTGGATTAGGTATTGGAACTTACCAAGTAATCGCTTCCAATTGGGATTATTTTGCGATTATATCTAATACCCCTTGTATTCAATTCTCTGGAGACGGCTTAAAACTTTCAGGCTCTCGCGCTATCAATGGTATTAATTATTCTGTAGATTACTTCACTGGTTTTTTTGATATCAATGTTTCATGCGATTTTGGCTCAGCATCTGTTGTTTCTAAAAACGAGGTCGACTTACATTACCAAGGTCTGCGTTTTCAGTCTGATTGTAGTTTATGAAATCTGACCTAGATCTACTTTGGGATTCTTTTAATTTTTACAGTTCTGAAGTTGCCAAGGTTGAAAAGTTGCACGTTAGAGATTTAGCTCAATTTTCTCGTGTTGAATATGAAAGAGAGAAATTAAAACAAAAATGCCTGACTAATATTCTCTCATTGATGCATTTGTACCAAAAACAAAACCTTTGCTTATCTCAAATCATTGGTTACTCTCAAGATTTAGACGATATTCCACAAGAATATCAAGTGGATGATCATCTTTTACAATCCTTACAAGAAATTACCAATAATTTAATCGAAGACATAAAAAAGACAAAGCTTGAAATAGAAAGTTATTGACTTTTTTTCTTTTTTGTGGTAGATTATTGGTTTATATGCGAGCTTTATCTTTGTTTTCAAATGTTGGTTTTGGTGAATTTTATTTCAAAAATTTGGGTATTGATGTGGTGTTTGCCAATGAAATTATCTCTGAAAGATGTGCTTTATATAGCAAATTTCACCCCAAAACCCGCTGCATCCATGGAGATATCTCTCACCCCAAATGGAGAGATTTGATAATAAAGAGCTGTCTAACTTATCATGAGCCAATCGATCTTGTTGTAGCAACACCTCCTTGCCAAGGAATGAGTGGCGCTAATGCCCTAAAAAAACCTGATGATATCAGAAACAAACTAATTGTTTATGCGTTGGAAGTTTTTAATACTATTGGTGCTAAATACATGTTAATTGAAAATGTTCCTAATATGCCTCATACATTTATTAATTATGAAGGCTCCGTGGTTCAAATTTCAAATTTTGTAAAACAGAATTTAAGAAAAGATTTTAATGCGTCTTTCTCTGTTCTTGATGCTAAAAATTTTGGAACTGCTCAGTCTAGAAAACGATCTATTTGTTTAATATCAAAAAACGAAATGTGGCAACATCCAAAACCCCTTGAAAGTGTTTTAACTTTGCGAGATGTTATTTCTCATTTACCTTCTTTACAAAATGGTGAGCACTCCTCAATCCCTTGGCATTTTGCACCTAATCATAATGAAAACCATGTAAAATGGATGAGTGCTACTCCAGAAGGCGAAACAGCTTTTAACAACACCAAAGATTACCCTCAAAAAGATGGTCGCAGGATAAAAGGCTTCATGACTACATATAAACGTATGCACTGGAGCAAGCCTGCTCCTACAGTAACCATGACTAATGGCTCTATCTCTAGTCAAAACAATGTACACCCTAAAGACCCTCGGGTCCTCTCTATTAGGGAACTTCTTTGTGTTTGTGGTTTGCCAGAAGATTGTCTAGATAAATTTGCCCATCTGCAACTCGACGGCTCTTATCAATACGATTACAAACCAAATTTTATTCGCAAAGTTATTGGTGAAATTTTTTTGCCTAAAATGTCATATTCCATTTTGAATACCTTGCCTAGAAATTCCTTTTTTTAAAAAAATATGGTCAAAAGATTATTGTGGTGGACCATACAATATTCACTTGATTTATACTATATAATTTTTAATATAATAAATACATTATGCCATATATACCTCAGTCAGAAAAACAACATGTCGATCAAGACAATTTAATTACTACCGCTGGTCAATTTAATTATGCCCTAAATCAGCTCGTATCAATTTATATTGAGCAGAATGGTTTTAATTATCAAACTAGCAATGATATTATTGGAGCCATGGAGTGCGCTAAATTAGAATTATACCGCAGGCTTGTCGCTCCCTACGAAGATAAGAAAATACTACAAAATGGAGATGTTAAGCCTTATCAATGAGTTAGCTAAACAAAATTGGGGAACAATTTTGTTGATTATAACTTCCTTGATTATTGTTTTATACGAAAATTGAATGCCTCAGAATTAAGATTTAGAGACATTTGTGTCTCTCGTGGATTTTCTGTAACTAAATCTGACCGCTCATCCGATATGTACGAGCATTGGGATTTTAAAGTTAATGATAGTTTAGTTGATGTAAAAGGTTTAAAACGGATTTCTCGCTCTAACAGTGAATTCTCTACAGATTACACTTGGGTTGAATTTAAAAATGTAAGAGGTCAAAAAGGTTGGTTGCAGGGTATTGCCAACTACATAGCTTTTGAGCAGCTGGATCACTTTTTGATAGTTGGCAGATTGGATTTGCTTCATTACTGCCAATCTTCTATCAGCAAAGAGTTAGTTCAATCCAGTAAAGATTCTTATTATAAACTTTACTCTCGGGCTGGTCGCAAGGATATTATCTCTTTAATTTCTTTGTCCCTGCTTAAAAAACATGTAAAAACCTGGCTTTTAAAATTTTCTTAAAAAATCTTGATTTTTCCAATTGATATTTCAAAAAACATGCACCAGTCTGCTAATTTAGCCTTCCATGGATTCTTGAATGCCGCTGGCTTATTCCTTTCAAAAAAGAAATGCCCGCTCCATGCAAATGGATATACTACAAACGGAACTAAAGGAGCCAATAACCAAATTTCATATTTAATTATTAATACTATAAAAGCTATAGTTGTCCATTGCCCTATATAATGGAGTGCTCTACATGCTTTATTTTGATGTAACGATAAGTAATGAGAATAATATTCTGGAAATTTCATATTTATACATGTGTATAATACTATATAAATAAATTTATTCTAAAATAATTCAAAATGAATGTTATTCACACTAGAGTTGACAGATATGGATCTAATGCAGTGCCTTTTCTTGTTAATGTTTTTAAATCTCGACTAGAGTCTTATCCGTTGTTTCATGATTGCAGCGGTAACTGCAAAAAGCGTGGGTTAGACCGCATGATTATGCATCAATTTTTAGTATCCAATACGCTGCATACCTCCAAAGCTTCGCCAGGAACCGTTCTAGAACCAATTACTAATAAGATATGGTCTCCAAGAATTACGTGTAAAGATTTATTTAACAAATACAATAAAACATTTCCTGAGTTATTTTTTGATTCTTCTACATTTCATGAAGTTCGTCAAATCTATTTTGATGCATATGGTGGCGGACAAAAATCCTTAAAGACTCAAAATGCTACCGTTATACACTTAAGATTAAATGATCTACTTACTGATTTCAACCCTTCTACCAAAGAAATCACTTGGAACAACAAATTCAGAACAACTATTCCTCAGCAATATTTAAGTATTGAAGATGGAGTAAAATTGGTAAATTTTTGTTTAAGTAAATTTGAACGTCCAGTCTTCTTATCTTCTACCGTTTTTTCTGATATTGACTATGCGATATGCCTCACCATTCTGAAAGAATCAAATTTACAAGTCGACAATTATTCTGATTATATTCTGGGTAGCTCAGACGAAGACTTTGATTTATTTAACATGATTTCTGGTAAAAACTTCATTTCGTCTTGTAGCACTTTTGCTTTATTAACTGGCTTGTTACACGAAAACCCTTTCTCTGCTGACTCTTGGTTGCATTACTCTGACCTACTAGGGCGCGAAAATCATCAATGTTCTCGATTTCCAATTTTAGCTTGGCGGGACTCAAAATAACTCGTGACGTTTTTTCAAAAAGTTTTTGAAGACCACTTGTTTGAGTTTTACACTCAGGGGGTCACCATGAATATGTTAATTTCGGATTCGTCTGATTTATCTGCCAGTAGGTTTTTTACGAAAAAAAACTTTCATTGCAATGCTGTTCGTCCATTGCATCCACTGGATATTGATTCGATTTCTTTTATCGAGGGTTCTTTGCTTGATCATCTCACCGAATATAAGCTACAAACTTTATTAGATTTAATTTTTGTTGAAGATTTTAATTTTGATGTTAGCTCTGTAGATTTTTCTCAACTTATATTTAATAATTTAAAACCTGGTGGTTTTTTTCTGTCGGAGTGTTTGAACTCCAAATCTGCACCCACTAAAGAGTCTTTAATAAATACTGGTTTTGAAATTTTAGCCGACTATCAGAATCAAGAAAAATACTCTATTTTTTGCAAAAAACCTTTTAAAAATTATTTCGAGGCGAGCTCTAATTTTCATTTATACAAACATATTTTTGAAAAGAAAAAAGCAGCTACTAGACGAAGCTATAAACATTTTGATGTTTTTTGCCAAATCATCAACGAGTTTAATATCAATTATTTTGCGGAAGGGGGTACGGATATAGGTCTTCACCGCCATGGCGGGATAATACCTTGGGATGACGACATCGACTTGATGTTTTTAGAAAAAGATTGGGAAAACCTTTTATCCATAAAACCTCTTCTCGAAGAAAACGGTTTAAAATTTAAGCGCAAAGGGGGCTGGATGAAGCATGTTCATACAGGGAAAATTTTACCTCAAGATTCTCGAACGGAATGCCAGCATTGTCATTTTGGTTCAATAGATTGTTTTAAAATGATTTCTGATGGAGATTACTGGACCTCTGTTGCAAGAGGGCATCTCCACAAGGATGATCACAAAACGGTTTGCAAACAGCCTTTTGGTAAGACATTTATTAATGCCCCCCTCTGTAGTATCACAAGTTTATCTCGCCGCTACAAACAAAATTATTTTTCTACGGGTGATGTTAGTGACAACTTTCACTTTAAAGACCGTTCTGTCCCTCGCTTTTCTTTGACCCCTGAAGACAGATCTTTTTTTGTTTAAAAATTGCTACATTACTTATAATAATCATTATTAACCATGAATTCTTCACAACAAACTCAGTTTGAATTAATTAAAAAAGATAAGCAAATTGCAGATCTTTATGCTCTGATAGACACTCTTCAGACAAATTTGCGTACAGCTGTAAATTACTTACAGCCTCAAGATCGAGAAAAAGTGGTCAGTGTTCAAAGTTACAAATGGTGCTCAAACTGGAGACAGGGAGACGAAAAGTAACGCGGGCGAAACACACTAAAATAAGTTTTAAACATGTTGTGTTCTCCTCGCGGTAAGATTTATGATATTTCAATTTTAGGCTTTGGTATTTCTTCGTTTTGTTTTTTATTATATTTATATAATCGAAAACTTATTGGCAGGTATCGCATTTTGATATGCGAAGAAGGCTCTTCCCCCTGCCTTGATTCTTTAAATTATAAAAATGTAAATAGCAACTCCACCTTAAAGTCGTTGCTTGAGCCTTTTAGAATTGAGATGTTTAATGAGGTTTTAAGTGAGGTTGACAAGATTTATAACTTGGACAGTTATATCAACCTGAGCGATTATAATAAGATTATTAAATCTTTAGTTAGTGTTTTTTTAGAACATCTAAATAAATTAGACAATATTGACATTAAATTTAATTTTAAAGTATTCCAGCCATTCATGTTTTTCACTTGGTGACATGGTCGAATAATCTTTGTTATTTAACAGAGAGTAAGGTGGAGTAAATTGTCCTGTAAAGGTAAATTTAGAACCTGTTTTTGGGAATATCACGAGCAACAAAAGGCTAAATCGCATCAGTTTAAGAGGCGAGAAAAAGTGCACGGCCCAGTGGCTTATGTTCTGCCTGGTGCACAATATTGAAAAGCTCTGGAAGAATGCAGATGAAAGTGATTGGTTACTGGCTTAAGATCAAATAAGGCTCTATTAGAGCTTATATGAGCTGTTTCTCGCAATATTGTAGGCTGGATGATTAAACTATTGAATGTTGTTGCTGAATTGAATAGATTCTTGAAAATCAAAAAAATAAATTAAGGGTTAATGGGGAAAGTCTGAATCTTGAATTTTCCTACACCCTCGTTATACGGCAAAAACTTTAAATTTTCAGTTTAGTTTT
>UPTG01001159.1_pt1 | contig 19904 bp, 16 predicted proteins | sample 2160121 | NCBI WGS metagenome assembly UPTG01 (sample SAMN06266255, study PRJEB28933) | marine metagenome | isolation source: Columbia River Estuary | place: USA:Columbia River Estuary, USA | collected 2014-07-27
AGAACATCTGCAGCTGTCCACCAACCAACTACTGATCATCTTCCTGATAATCGTCCTGCCTCCTCTGCTCATCCCACCTCTTCTTCTTCTCTACAGCCCACTCAGCGCCCATCTTGCCAATGGTTGTGGTTTTGCCGACACCGTTGACGCCAACAACTAAAATAACAAATGGCCCGGCGGGACGATCAATCTCAAGAGGTTTTTCGCTCACTTGCAACTTTGCCAATAGAATCTCTTGCAGCGCGACTTGCAGCGCTGCACCGTCTTTTAGCTCGGCGCGACTGACACGGCGAGTCAACTCATCGATAATCGTCCCCGTTGTCTCAATGCCAACATCCGCCATTAAAAGCAATGTTTCAAGGTCATCAAGAATTGTTTTATCAATGACTTTGGCGCCAAGAAAGAGATCACTCAGTCCCTGACTGGTGCGCGACAATGCGCGCTGCACTTTCGCGCGCAAGCTGAGGGGTTCGGCAGCTTTCAGTTCTACTGTCTCTTCTGCGGCTGGCGATTTGTCACGTCTAAAGCGATCAAAAAAGGTTTTTTTGGGCTTTTCAGCAGGCATATTATCGGTTGAATGTGAGTCCATTAAGGTTCATTTTTAATGTTGGTTGTGATCTGGTGTATCCTACCATCTTGCTTAGTTTAACGTGATAAAAGTAATTAAAAAGGAGTGGCCTTTTGGCAGCAAATCAGCGAATTCGCATTATCGGCGGAAAATGGCGCAGCCGCCAAGTCGGCTTTCCCAGTGTCGACGGCCTGCGACCCACCGGCGACAGAATTCGTGAGACGCTTTTTAACTGGCTCGCGGCAGACTTGCCTGGCGCTCGCTGTCTGGACCTATTTAGCGGCTCGGGCGCACTCAGCTTTGAGTCTCTGTCCCGCGGCGCCGCCTGTTGTATTGCGCTCGAGCAACATCCAAAAGCCGCAGCATCTCTCGCGGAAAACAAAGCACTGTTGAATGCCCAAGAATTGATCATTTTAAATAAGAACAGCCTGCTATATTTGCAAAACCAACCAGAGACTCCTTTCAATATAGTCTTTGTGGACCCCCCTTTCGCACTTAATTTGGCCACCGATGTTTGTGCACTGCTTGAGTCAAATCATTGGGTCGCGCAAGATGGTTTGATCTATTGCGAGCTAGCGGCCACACAAAACGACTTCAGCCCACCCTCAAATTGGCAAGTGGTGCGCAGTAAAGTGGCAAGCGGCGTAAAATATATTCTCTATTCGCGCATTGAGCCTGGAGGCTTATTTCAGTAATATGCGCGATCTCTATTAGGGCGGAACCTGTGCATGAAGACTATCGTCTACCCCGGCACCTTTGATCCAATCACAAATGGACACATTGATTTGGTTGAAAGAGCCTCGCGCTTATTTGACAAAATTGTTCTGGGCATCGCGACCAGCCAACGTAAAGGCCCTTTGTTTGATATTGATGAACGTATCAAGTTAGCCTCGGACGCATTGAGCCATGTGCCCAATGTGGAGATTCTTGGTTTTGACTACCTGTTAGTGAATTTTGTCAAAGACTGCAAAGCAGATGCGATTATGCGTGGCTTGCGCGCAGTGTCTGACTTTGAGTATGAATTTCAGTTAGCTAACATGAATCGTGCACTGTCGCCTAATGTTGAGAGCGTTTTTCTCACCCCTGCTGAGCGCTTTTCGTATATATCGTCGTCGTTGGTGCGTGAGATTTCCTCACTCAATGGGGATGTATCAAAATTTGTTCCTCCGAATGTTGCCGCCGCTTTAAACGAAAAATTTAAGCGCTAGGTCGCTAAATGCTCAGTGCTTAGCAACTATGCACTAAGTATCAAAGGCGACACCGTCAGTCGACACAGCTGTCGAGCAATCAACGCTGACAGCTAGGACAAAAAACGGAACTGCGCTGCCCTAGGCGTATGTCGCGCAACTCTTTTTGACACTGATAACAGGGTTGCCCTCCGCGGCCATAGGCCATCAATGTCTGCTGGAAATACCCCGGTTCGCCGTTACCATTGACGAAATCTCTCAACGTCGTCCCGCCCTGCACAATGGCCGCCTGTAAAATATCTTTAATATTGACCGTCAACTTTTCATAGCGGACACGCGAAACCTTTCCAGCCTCGCGATCGGGCCTGATACCACTGCGAAAAAGTGCCTCCGCTGCGTAGATATTCCCCACCCCGACAACAACATGGTTGTCCATAATAAACGGCTTGATGGCCATCTTGCGGTTGCGCGACAACAGAAACAAACGATCGGCGCCAAAGTCCTCGGTCAACGGCTCGGGGCCAAGATGGTCCAACTGCCGATGGCCGTTTTCAGACCAAAGCCACGCGCCAAAACGGCGGGGATCGTGGTAGCGCAGGCATTTGCCGTTGCTCATCAGCATCTCAATGTGATCGTGCTTACGCCGCGCTTCGCTGGGATCGACGAGACGCAGGCTTCCACTCATGCCCAAGTGCACCATCATTGAGCCTCTTTCCAGTTGGAGCAAAAGATATTTGGCTCGCCGCGTCACCGCGACGACCCGCTGCCCTTGCACAATCTCACTTATACCACCCGTCACCGGCCATCGCAGCGAACCATTATGAACGGTAAATTGTGCTATAAGGTGTCCTGTAATATGCGGTTCGATACCTCTGAGGGTGGTTTCTACTTCGGGTAATTCGGGCATTTTCTTCTCTTTAGGGGCATGATTTTTACCCTTTCGGGCCAAATTCTGTCACACTGCTAACATAGCTTTTTGCTAGCTTAACTGGGTAGCAATCTCAAGAATAGAGGCACTGGTAATTTTACTAAAAACCAGTAGAATGCCCCCCTAAATAAAATTTGCTATTTGTAGGTTGACCATTTATGGCGCTAGGAAAAAGACGTAAAGACGAGGAAGAATCAAATATCGATATGACGCCAATGCTGGACGTCGTCTTTATTATGTTGATTTTCTTTATTGTGACAGCATCGTTTGTCAACGAGTCGGGCCTAGATGTCAATCGACCACCCACATCCGACGAGCCGCCGCCCGAGCAAGAGAACACCAATATCGTGTTCAGGGTCTCTGAGTCTAATGAACTAACGCTTGAAGGTCGCAGAATTGATATCCGAGCCGTCCGTGCGAACGTTGAGCGCATGCACGCAGAAAAGCCTGAAGCTAAAGTGATTGTTAGCGCACATCCTAAGTCGAAGACTGAAATGTTTGTACAGATCTCCGACCAGGCGCGTGAAGCTGGCGTCTACGATGTCTCGCTTTCTACTGACGAATAGTCGACTGATGAATAAGTGACAAGCAACTCAATATTGAAAAGCCCCGCAGTGCGGGGTTTTTTTTGCCCTCTTTTTTATGCCTCCACACAGAGTTCCATTCGTTAAAATTTAATGCTACTTTGACACATTGGCTCATCCGGCAGGCACTCAAGCACTGCATCACCACAGGACTACAAAAATGAAAAATAATGTGCTGTTTATTATTGGACTGCTACTCTGCGGGTCAGCAGTCGCATCCGAATTCCCTGGAATTGAAACACTAATGACCGCTGAAGAGCAGCAGGCCGCCGGCATACAAAAACTCACAGTAGCCGAGAAAGAGGCACTCAATAAATGGCTGATTCGCTACACCGTAAACGAAGCCCCAGTTACAAAAATCAGCGGTGCTGAGACTGAAAAAGCAAAGATCGAAGGAATTGTTTCGCGCATTGATGGCGCCTTCAATGGCTGGACGGGAAAGACCGTTTTCAAATTAGAGAACGGGCAGGTTTGGAAACAGCGCCTGCCAAGCACTTGGATATATTCCGCCGAAAGCCCTAACGTTAAAATCACTCGGAATTGGTTGGGATATTACGTTATGGACGTTGAAGGAAAGCGTCAGGTTGGGGTCTCAAAAATTAAGTAGGCCATTGCCCATAAATAACTGCTCATCAATAATTGCTCATCAAAAAAAGTGAATCTATATGACGACGGCAAATCTTAATGGGCATTTAAGACAGGCCATCAGCGCACTTGAGTCCGGCCGCTTTAAAGATGCCTTACACACGTGTGGCGGCATTTTAAGCCAGCAGCCCAACCACTCAGATGCGCTCCACGTTGCGGCACTCTGCTCTCGCCAGCTAGGCAATATCGTCGACGCTCTCAGCTATTTTGAACGCTGTATCAAAAGCAACCCACGCCAACCGGCGGTTCTAGGAAATTACGCCAACGCGCTCAACCAAGCAGGGCATTACGCGCAGGCCAACAGCGCCTATCAATCGGCAAATGCCCTCGACAAGCACAACCTTGATGTACTTTATAACTGGGCCAATCTTCTCAATCTAAAGCTAAATAGAAGTTATGAGGCGTTGGCACTAATCGAGTCAGCCATACTGCTAAACCCTAAACAGAGTCGACTCTTTGTTTGCCGCGGAAACATTCGCAGAGCGCAAGACCAGTTTGAGGCAGCCGACCTCGACTACAATACAGCCCTCAAGTTAACACCTAATCATGTCGACGCACTGCTAAACAAAGGTATTGCCTATCGCGCGGCGGGCAATCCAGCAGCAGCGATTGAGTGCTATAAACTTATCATCGACGTCAACCCAGAGAACAGCGGACTTTGGTTCAACTTAGGCTGTGCCTACTACGATATCGGTGACAACACCCAAGCTGAAAACTGTCTTCTGAAAGCGCTTGATCTGAGCCCAAATTTTGTCCCGGCCCATAATGCTCTCAACCAACTTTATTGGGTGTCTGAACACGACGACAAGTTCATGCAATCCTACGAAACGGCGAGACAGCGGCGCGCCTACGACGAACACCTTTTCCTCGCGCAGGCACTGACCCTCAGCAACGCCAAGCGCGACCAGGATGCCATCGATATTTTGTACGAAGCGCTGCGCTACTTCCCAGACAATGCCAACCTCTTACACTCCTTGGGTGCGATGTATTCAAAGACCTCAAAGTCAGCAAACGCACTGGAACTGTTCGAGCAGGCGCTTAGGAAGGCCCCCGACAACAGTCGTTATCGCATTGATATGGCGAATGCGCTGATCGTTCAAGGCGACTGCGCCCGCGCCTTAGAACATCTTGACCATGCGGGTCAATTCGCGCCTTTAGATCAGGAAATTTGGGCCTACAAAGGAACCTGCTGGCGGCTGCTGGGAGATGACAGAGCCGGCTGGCTGAACAACTACGAGCAGTTTGTGGATGCTCGCCTTCTTGACGTGCCAGAAGGCTACGACAATTTACAGCATTTTATGCACGAGTTGCGTCATGCTCTCCTGTCGTTGCATAAAACCAAACGCGAACCGCTAGATCAAAGTGTCAGGGGTGGGACCCAGACGCTGGGCAACTTGTTTCTGGTGAAAAATCCAGTCATTCAAGATTATCAAACTACCTTAAAAACGCGTATTCGCGACTATATCGACGCTTTACCCACCGATGCCAACCATCCTTTTTTGAACAGAAAAATGCAGCACATCCAGTTTTCGGGCGCTTGGTCAGTGAAGTTGATCAGCCAAGGTTTTCACACCAATCACGTGCACCCACAAGGCTGGTTGTCGGGCAACAGCTACATTGAAATACCGAAAGAGATTATGCCAGAGGACGCTAGCCAAGCGGGTTGGTTTACGTTGGGACAGACATCCATGCAACTGGCTGGCAGAGAACATCTGGCAGCATCTTACTGTCCCGCAGAAGGTATGAGTATCTTATTCCCAAGCTATATGTGGCACGGCACTAATCCCTTTAGTTCGGATCAACCGCGCCTTTCAGCGCCTTTTGATGTTAAACCGATTACATGATGCGTGCCCTGAGATGGGCGGTCAGACCAGTGGAAATTTTGAAATAATAATGTCTTCAAGCGGGGCCAAAAATGGTCGGTAATTCTTCCATTGATCAATCGCATTGTTATAAATAGGCTTTCTGACCTGTTCAGAACTCGGCGTCGCCACCGCCCGAGTGTTTTTATGGTAGTCGAGACAACAGGGCTCAAACTCCAGTCCACAATAATCAAGTATCCGTTGCGTATGTAATTCGAGATCAGCAACCAATTCCTCATAGGTTACCGACAGTATCTGCCCCGGCAACACCTCATCCCAGTGCGCCATAAGTTCAATATAATCATTGTAATAACGCCCAATGTGCGCCAAGTCATATGAATACTCAGAGCCTTCTGCAAAAAAGTGCTTGTACAAACTCCAACCACTGCCCATCGGGTTACGCCTCACATCGATAATTTTTGCATGCGGAAATACTGTTTTAATTAAACCGATGTGATGGAAATTAGCAGGTAATTTATCAATAAAAAAAGGCGCATTTTGCCGCAACGGTTTTGCATAAGCTAAATAGCGCTCACCTAGACGAGCGCACTCTTCCGACGATAAATTGTTGAGTGCATTTAATAACTGGCCCGGCCCACGCCCGCCAGATCGATCTAAGTCTCTTGCGATGCTGACGATTTCTGTCATCTCTATGGTGCCGTCAACCTGACTGTGACTCGACAAAATTTGCTCAACAAGGGTTGAGCCGCTGCGGGGAAGTCCAACGATAAAAATCGGTTCATGAGAAGAATGGCCGAATGTCTTTTTTTGAGAAAAATATTCTGAATCAAAAACATTAATTAATGCTTTATGCTGACTGATATATTGATAGTTTCGAGATTTACTGTAACCGTCATTTGCTTTTTTATAATAACTAAAGCTCTCTTCAAATTGTTGACGATCCTCTAACGCTTTGCCAAGTGCAAATTGAATAAGGATTTTGCTTTGTTCTGATAGTTTATTTTCATCAATTAATTTTTCCATATTTTTAATTTCATCATTGGAAAAAAGATAGATTTTTAAATTAGCTAAATTCCAATACGACTCTCCGATCAGAGGATCAACAGCAATCGCAGACTTGAAACTTTCAACAGCGCTCTGTGCGCGTCCAATAATTTTCTGCACATTCCCTAAGCGCAAAAAACACAGCGCTCGCTGCTCATGAAAATCTGCCAAAACAGTGTAAATATCAGCAGCCTCAGCGTAGTGGCTCAAGCTTATTAAGGCCGCTGCCTTTACCGGATAGATTTCAATTTCTTCTGGCGCTAGCTCAATTAGTCGCTGGCATTCGCTCAGCGCTTCATGTGCTTTTTTGTTATACATTAATGCGTTTGCATAGGCGACGCCGATTTCAATATCATCAGGTCTCAATGTTTTGCATTTTTCTAAAACAAATAAGTGATCTTCAACATGACCTGCCTTTAGTGCAAGCTTTGACATTAATTGCAGCGCGCCGATTTCGTTCGGTATTTTATCGAGTATCAGACGAACAAGTTGATCTGTTTTTTGATAATTTTCATGCGCAAAACACTCTTGAGCTTCGGCAACTTTTGCATTAATTATTTTTACCATTTGCAACTGCGCTAGTGCTTTTTTACTCTGCGCATCATCACCAATTTGGGCAAAATAGTCGGCCAATAACTGCCAGCACTCTTCTATTTCTGGACGCTTAGTGGCAACTGATAGAATGCGCTTTATCGCTTCTTCAGTATCGCCTTGTGCGTGTATTATTTTTGCTAAGGAAAGTATTGCGTCAATTGATGTCGGTAATTTTTTTAATACAATTTCAAAACATCTTTTTGCGTCATTGAGCTTATTGTTTAAAAAGAAGGTGTTCCCGAGGGCGAGTTGAATTTGATTATTTTGTGGATTTTCATCCGCAGCAATGTGAAGTTTTTCTTCGAGTTCGGCCGAACTTAGAGAGGGTAAATTGATGAGGGATCTATGATCTTTTTGTGATTGAAGTATTTTTTGCATCGCTGATTCCAGACATACTCAAACGATTCTCAAGGAATCGGCTCACCCATTTTCAAGCAAGCCATGTCGCTTATAATTTACACACTTCCTACACTGCGCACTAGGCATGAGACACTAAACTACGCTGCTTCCGGAGCAAGCAAATTGTCCTTCGCAATCAAAACAACCTATTCAGCGGTTAATGGTCCACGCCGAGTAATGGTTTTCATCGTCGCTTGTGATGCTTCGCGAACAGCTTCTCTCTGGCTCGCGGTGTAGCAGGTTTTTTGCTTAATGAGTTTCCCGACTATTTTTTCATAGGTACAAACCACTGCGTTGGGATCTTTCTCAGCCGTTGCCGTTTCGGTCGCAGTTTTCGCTTCGGCAACCTGAGATTGCTCTATGGTATTGTTATTGACGCAGCCGGTTAAAAAAATAGCGGCGAGTGCGGCGCTGGTGATCATTTTTACAGTAGTCATCATGTATCCTTTATTCGTTAGCGTTAATCTGGCCTTAATTATAACCATTAATGGCAATATATACTGCCATGTCAAAGTAATACTTCCAGTTGTGATTGATAATTGCGCCAGCGGGCAAGGGAGCTCTCGTATAGCGGTTGACGTATTTGCCAAACACTGGCCGTGCTCACGGTATTACGCAACCCATAGAATGTAAGACAAGCCTCGTTCCAGTCTAGTTGTAGTAATTTAAGCACTTCCGTAATCGCAGCCTGTGGATTGCGCACAAGATTGTCGTAGTCAACCACAGTGATTGTTGTTGGAAACAAGCTTACCCAGTGATCAACTAAACGGGTTAGTTGTCTCGCATAAAACACAATATCTTCAAGATCACAGGCATAACTCATATCGCGCCCAAAGCGGTGTGAGTAGATCGATAGAGCGGTATCGAGCAGCGCGCGCTGGGTGATAATTATACGGGCATTCGGGAAAACGGTTTTAATCAGTCCAATGTGTAACACATTGTCGGGCCGCTTGTCGGTGACAGCGGTTCCTGGCTGGGCCCGCGTCAGCAGCTCCTCTTCGTAGTTATTTGCGATAGTCGCCAAAAGCGTGCCTGAGTATCCTTCAGCCGGAGGCTTTTCAGCGTTAAGTTGCAGCGCCACTTTAGGGAAATAGTCCAGTTCTCCGCCCGCAGTAAGATTGGGATGGGCTGCTAACATTTGCTCCAACAACGTGGAACCGGAGCGAAACATGCCGCAGATAAACACGGGGGCAGCCGTGTTGGTGGAGGCAAAACGATCGAACCACGCAGCAGAATAGCGCTCAAGTAGATGATCAACACGGGCTGACAATGCACTTTGATCAAAGGGGCCAACCAGCTTCTTGTTGGTCGAATTGGCCAACTGCCAGCTTGAAAATGCGTGGGCATAGTCTCCCTTCTGATCGTAAAGTTTTCCAAGGGCGTAACAGCAATCTACGCGATCATCGTCCACGAGTGAGGGGTCGGCCAAGAGCGCTTTCAGCCTGTCAATGGCCTCGGAGATGATGTCTTTACTGTCCTCACGAGGGTCGATCGCCATGGCTATTCGAGCGGCGGCTTTGCCGTGGTTGGGTGCGATATGTAGAATTTTTCTAAAGCATTCAGTCGCGGCGCCTCTCTCTCCAGCATCTTCATGCAAGTTTCCCAGATTGTATAAAGCGTCAATATAATTGGGATTGCAGTCTAGCGCTGATTCGAGATGTCTCTTGGCGAGTGTCGGGCTAGCTAACCTTGTCGAGTATAGATTGGCGAGATTGAGGTGCACTTCTTCTGGGTGATCAACATCTTGATCTATGGCCTGCTGATAATGAATGACGGCATTTTTATAGTCTCCCGATCGCGTGAGAAACCAAGCATAATTAAACGACAGATCAGGGTGCTTAAACTGTTTGAGCAGGGGCTCAAATACTGTTGGTGCTCGGGCAAAGTCATTTTGACTTACATAGAGCTGGGCCAGTGTTATTGCGTATTGAAGGTTTTGCGGCGCGCGCAGTACTAGCACTTTTAACGCGCTCTCGGCGGCAGCATAATGTTTTAAATGCAGTGCAATTTTTGCCTTAAAAGACAGCGCACCTTCATGGTGTGGCTCTAGATCTAGAGCTTGATCGACCAATGATTGGGCAGCGTCAAATTGCGCTTGTCGAGCAGCGTGGTTGGCCTGGGACAACAGATTTACCACTGTTTTAGATCCGTTCAAAGATCACCTTTTTCGCCATTAGAATTTATAATTTTGAGGCTACTGCGCCATTATAACGCTATTTAATTTGTGAAAGTGACACGAGCGCATGGAACAAAAGTTAAAAGGCGCACAAAAAAAAACAGCGAGCCGAGGCTCGCTGTTTTCCTGTTACTGCTCAGATTAGAATCTGAAAGTGACATCAGCATACACATAACGACCGAGGACGTCATAGTTGCCGTAGGTGTTAGCATTTGTTGGGTTCAGACCGCCACCAACCATTGGTGGCTCTTTATCCAACACGTTGCGTGCACCAGCACTCAGTTCAATAGTCTCTGATACGACGTAGCTGCCGCTCAGATCAAGATAGCTAACCGCTTTTAACTCTTTTTTAGCCAATGCGTTAGTACCTTGATAATCAGGGCTTCCAAAGTAGCGCCACTTAGCACCTACTGTCCAGTTATCCTTAGCATAGTTTGCAGACAGAGTGTGTCTCCAATCTGTGTTAGGGCCTGTACAGTTAGAGTCGTTGGCAATACCGGTACACTCGTAACGAGTTGTTTCATCACCAGGCAAAGTCAGAACTTCTTTCTTCAGCGAGTGTGAACCATTCAACTTGACGCTCAACTGGCCATCAGCAACATCCATAGTGTAAGCAGCTGCAATGTCGATGCCTTCGAAGTTAACTTCACCAAGGTTAGTTGATGTGTCCTTGATGTAGCCAGAGGTTCCGAGCCACAACGTACCAGCATTACCACGGTTGATCATGTTACAGAACTGAGCATTACCATTCTCACCACACTGCTTAAGAATTTCTAATGCGCCAACGCTACCAATAGCGTCTTCCAGTTCAACACTCCAGTAGTCAATAGACACTGTTAAGTTGTCAATTGGATCTACAACGATACCGAATGACAGGGTGTCAGCAGACTCTGGGTTCAACTCAGTGTTACCACCGAACTGGCCGTTGTACTGGCTGGCAGGGCTAGCAACAATGTTGCCGTACTGAGCTGCAGTCACACCAGTCAACGCACACTGCGCTGCAGTGTAAGCAGGTGTTGCGCCAGCACATGGATCAGATCCACCCCAAAGGCCAGTTGTCTGCGGAGCAAACATAGTAGCGATGCTAGGCGAACGGATTGCACGGTTGTAACCAGTGCGGATGCGCAGCATATCGATTGGAGAGTAGCTCACCATGAACTTGTAAGTGTTAGCAACGCCTGATGTGCTGTAGTCAGAAGTACGGAAACCAACTTCAGTTGTCAGGTTGTCGAATACTGGAATTGCCGCTTCGAAGAATGCGTCAAATACTGAGTAGCCACCTTCGATGCTTGGCGTTTCACCGCCTTGACCCAACAACATACCATCAGCGAAAACACTGTCAGAATCGCGATCGTAAGACATGTCGCGACGCTCAATACCGGCAGCAACACTGATGTTGCTGCTAGCAGTTGGCAGACTGAAGCCTGTGTCGCCACTTACTGTCGCTGCAAAAATTTCAGTGCTAAGGTCTGCACGAAGCATTGCAACACCCGTTAGGCCAGCTGCTTGCTCTGGTGTAATTCCCTGATACGTGAATACATCGTAAGTAGCGTTATCTAACGCTTCAACGATTTTTGGACCAAAGAAGTCGTTGATGTAAGTAACGCTAGAGTCAACATAGTTCTTTTGGTAGTTAACGTCGTAATCCCAATCACCAACAGTACCTTCTAAGCCAAGAACAACGCGGAAAGAAGAGTTAGTCATAACAGAAGCACGTGGGCCGCCTTCAACGTTACGCTTACCAATGTAAACTGCAAACTCGTCACCTGAGCCCAATCCCCAAGTGTCAGTCAATTGCTGACGCTGAGTATCGTTCAACAGCGGTGAATCAAAGTCTAAGTGGTATTCTTCAGCGAAGAACGTACCAGACTCAGCGATTTGCGCCTTAGTCTTGTAGTTAGTCGCCATCAACTCACCGTAAAACTTAGTAGTGTCGTTGATTTCGTAATTTAGCAAAGTACCCATGCTCCACTTTTCGTCTGGACGCATAAAGTGGTTGATTGGTGCGTAGTTGTAAATGTTGCCGCTAGAAGGAATGAACTTTGAGTTCTGGTCAAGCGTCCAGTACTCGTAAGAACCCCAATCCAAAGCGCCATTTGCATCAAGCTGAGAGATGTAGAAGTTAGGTACAACTGCGTTGCCTGAACCGCCACACGATGTTCCAGAAGCATTCAATGCACAAGATGAGTAATCGCGCGCTTCTTGACGAAGTTCTGAACCCGTGCGCCATGTGGTGTAGAAAGTTGCATGACCTTTGTCTTCAGCGAAGTTGCTGCCCATAACGAAGTCGACAGTGTCTGCTCGACCATCAACGCCATTGCCGCCTTTTGGATATTCAAAGCCTCTTGCATCCATTTTGCCTTGGATGTACGCGTTGTTGTTGTCGTGCATGTAACCAGAAGTACCAAGCTTGAGCTCAACGCCTTCGAAGTTGTCACGCAATACGAAGTTAACAACACCGGCTACAGCGTCAGCGCCGTATACAGTAGATGCACCACCGGTCAGAACTTCAACGCGCTCAATCATCGCTGTTGGAATTTGGTTTACGTCGGCAGATGCTGAGTTGTACGCACCACCAGCACCCATACGACGACCGTTAACCAGTACCAATGTACGGTTAGAGCCCATGCCGCGAAGGTCAAGGGTAGCGTTACCCGATGCGCCGTTTGATTCGTAAGAACTGTCTGATGCTTCCAACTGTGGCAAGCTGTTCAGAAAGTCTTCAATTTTGTTGATACCCGTTGCTTTGATTTCGTCTGCAGTAGAAATCATAACTGGGCTGGCGCTTTCAAAGCCATCGGCCTTAATCCGCGAACCTGTCACGTATACTTCTTCGATTGTGTCATCTTTAGCGTCTTGAGCGAATGCTGGAATAACCGCTCCCATAATTAATGACACGCCGACCGCTGAACGAATCGCTGCCGTCAATGCTGATTGTTTCATAAATTTTCTCCCAAGAGATTTTTAAATATCACTGTTAAAAAGGCCCAATCTTTGAAGGCTCCGTTATATTAACAAGATTTGTATTCGCGTCCTTTATCCATGGACTGGTTGTGTAACGAACTATTATACAGGCACCTCAAAACAAAGGGTAAAAAAACTATTATTTTTGAATTAAAGGTGGTGGCTGATTCTGGCGTATATAAACCGACCAGTAGAGTCATAGGTTCGCGAGTCAAAATTATCGCTAAAAGCAGACGCCATAAAGGGTGGCGCCTCGTTAAAGAGATTCTCCACACCCACCGTCACCAGCGATTCGCCTGAATTGAAGTGATAATTTATTTGCAGCTCTTCAGTCGACCACACGCCGCTATCACGCTGTTGATTAGCGCCGACGGCTTCGCGCACGCTACTGACACGAAAAGAGGCTAAGGCGACTTCCCAGCGCCCAAACTGCCAAAATAAATTGATTTTGCTCTTCCATTTCGGCAACAGACCGTTGCCTTCTGCCGCTTCATCGGCAAATGTACCCGCTAATTCTTGCATCATCGAGGTGGGCGACGTTTGAAATTGGTAGGAGTGAATATGTGAGCCACTGACATTGATCCCCACAGTGCCCCATTGCGGAATAAATTGCCGCCAGGAAACACCAGCGTCTAACCCGATGCTTTTGCGGAGCCCCAAATTGTCGTTGTTGGCGATAACCTTGACTACCTCACCGTTTTTATCGCGAACAATGCGCTGAGCATACAACAGGTGCTGAGCATTTTGATCGAGAAAAAACTGCCCACTGGCGCCAATAATATTGTCCACGCGAATTTGATAGGCATCCAAGCCAAAGGAAAAGTTATGCAAGCCCGCAGGGGTATAGACAAACCCCAAAGAAATATTCTTTGACGTCTCTGGACGGAGGTTGGCATTACCGCCCGTCACAGTGAGATACTGCACGCGCAGCGGGTCGGTGATACCTGAGCAGCCCACACGGGTGGGGCTGATATCGGCGTTGGCGCAGGGGTCCTGCAAAAATGCTTGGCTAATGCTGTCACTCTGATTCAACTCAAACAGCGACGGCGCACGAAAGCCCTGGGAAACACTGCCGCGAAACATCAAGCCCTCAAATGGCCTATAGCGCAACGCGAGCTTGGGGTTGTTCTGCCAACCAAAATCACTGTAGCGCGTACTGCGCAATGACAGATTGGCATCCACAATAGGCTCGCCATCAGCACCGCGCAGAACAGGCAATAGAGACTCTATATAGAATTCAGACACATTTCTCTGGCCGTAACTGCTGCCATAGTCGCCACCAATCAACTGATTATTTGCGACTCGCTCATCGGCTTTGGTGGTCAATGTTTCTCGGCGAAACTCCAAGCCAGCGGCTAACTCAATCTGCTGCAAAGCCCCAGCATCAATCACTTGCGATATATCCAGATTGAGCGAGGCCAGTGTCGAGCGCCCGCGATTAAAGGCATCAGCGGCAATATACTCGAGCTGACCACGGTCCATGGTTGCCGCGGGGGCGAAAATATTGATGGGCACACAACCATCAACAGCCGCACACAGGTCGCTGTCACCCAAGCCTAAGCTAATGTTTTCTAAGCTGACCAAATTTCGCCACGCTTCAGTCGCTCGGTTTTGGCTCCAATTAACGCTTGCTTGCCACTCGCCACCATTCAGACTGCCCATAAGTTTAGAGCTTGCCCGCAAGGTTTTAGAGCTATTGCTCTGCAGCCGCGGACCCAACCCAAGCAGTCGTATCCGAGCATCGACAATGTCTTGACCGAAGGGGTTAAACTGATTTTTTGCTGAGACGGTGATGGGCACTTCTTCAAACGCGGTGAACAGAGGCGCTGGCGCGAAAGTGATCAACGTACTGTTTTTAACATAACTCAGCTCGAAGGAAGCATCGACGCCATCGGTCAGCTCGGGCACATTGGCCGACAGATAGAGTGAGTCACGAGTCTCCGGAACAAGTGAAGATGTGTAAGGTGCATAATCGAACAAATCGTCATTGGTCACTGGACGAAAATCAGCACTGCTAGCGACAGCAGCGTTATCGGAGACAAGCGTCACAATGCCACTCTCAAGCTGTAGGCGAGCATTTGAGGTTGCGCTGGAGCGCTTATCCACACCCCCTAACGCTCTGGCATCGGCTGAGCGGGAGATGGATCGATCGCGACTCATTAGTCCCGCTTGACTGTAGTGTGATGCGGTTGCCAACAACTCGACCGCACCGACTTTGCCGCCTGCAATGATGTCATAACGCTGTGTTTCGTTGTCACCGGCATCTGCTGCGCCGTAATAAGTATTTAGCAAAACCCCATCCATGCTGTTGCGCAAGATAATATTGACGACGCCAGCAATGGCGTCAGAACCATAGATCGAAGACCCGCTGTCTTTGAGCATCTCAATGCGTTCAACAGCGGCTAGGGGAATACTGTTGAGATCTACCGACTTTCCGTCAATGGCATTCGAGGTCGTTCGCATTCCATTAATTAACACCAGCGTATTGGTAGCCGGAAGCCCGCGCAGAGTGACGCTGGCATTACCGTTGCCGCCATTACTCACCGAGGTGCTAGCAGAGTTGCCAGACACCTCGGGCAAATATCGCATCAATTGAGAGAGGGTTTGCGCGCCGGTTAAACGGATTTCGGTCGGAGTAATGACATCGACAGGAATAAAGGAATTGCCGTCAATCTGCTTAAATCGCGAGCCTGTGATTTGTTTGCCGCGCACGATTAACTCTTCGATCATAGGATATTGTTGATTGCTGGACGCCAGTTGCTGCTTAATTTCTGTGCACTCCCGCCCCGATCGACAGCGCGGCAAAATAACCACTGTTAGCGGCCCCACAATTCGAAACTCTAAATCGTGTTGTTTAATCAGCTTTTCTAGCGCCTCAACAATCGTGAAGTTGCCAACAATTGCAACCGCGCTGTTGTCGTCCGGCAGTGATGAGGGAAAGATAATGGAAGACTGCGTCTGCTGGCCCAAGGTTACAAACGCTTTGTGCAAACTACCCGCAGCCAGGTTGAGATCGTAGTTGTCCGTTACTATTGCGTGGGAAGGTGTGCAGAAAAACGCCAGAAAAAGACAGCGCAATACCAGTGGCCATGAACGCATCGTGGCACACAGGGGCAAGGCCTTGTAAACAAACGTAAAATGCGGCAAACAGCGGCGATCCAAATAACCTGCAATTCGCCATTAAACCTTAAGGGATAGACTGAAACAACACCCATTTGTCGGTGTCTGACTTGATCTCTAACTGCAGCGCTTGCGCAACGGCTACAAGCGTTTCTTTATTTTGACGCGATGAGAAAGTGCCGGATATTTTAATATTGTTCGCCACAGCATCACCAATAACGACTTTTTTCTCTAAATAGCGGTTGAGCATAGTCACCGCTTGAGCGAGGGAGGTGTTGTCAAATAACAACTGGCCGTGCCGCCATGATGTAAGCGCAGCTGTCGCCTCTAACTGAGGCTCTGCCAAACCTGTAACGGAGTCAATCTCAATTGTTTCATCGACGGTTAAAAACTTGCTCTTGACTGCCATCGCCGCTGAATCACTTTTTTCAGCAACGCGCACAATACCTTCGACAACGGAAACCTTGGCAAGATCGTCTGACAGACGATAAATATTAAAGGCAGTACCAATTGCGCGCACCGTCGGCCCATCGATATCAACAACAAAGGGGCGCTGCGGATCTTTTGCCACAGTGAAAAAAGCCTCTCCCTTTAACAGCGCAATATCGCGCGCACTGTCACTGAAAGACACTGTCAGTGCAGTGTCAGTGTTGAGTTCAACAACTCTGCCATCAGCCAAAACAACTTCCAGATATTCGCCAACCGCAGTGCGATAGACGTCTGGCTCGGGGGCCTGCTTAAGCAGCGCAACAGCGGCAAGGGTGAGAACGAGGGAAAAAGCCATCGCGGCAGGAAACAAGCGATTACGCAAAGCGTCAACTCTAAATGCTGAACGCAGCCAATGAAAAGCAGGCGTGGCGACCTCAGTCATCAAAAGAGATTCGGTTTTGAGATGAGAAACAACACCCAGTGTTTCCCATGTGTCGAGCGCCCAACTCCAAGCTTCACGATGGGATTCAGACTCCGCGAGCCACCCTGCAAAGTCGTCTAGCGCCTGATTAGAGAGATTATCTGCACGCAATGCGACAACCCAAGCAAGCGCTTGGTTCTGTGCGATCGTATTAATGGGGCTCACGCCTAGAATTGAATTCACAGATTTAAACACTCAGTACGAGCGCCATTTCCTCTTGCATAATTATCGTCTGCTATTAGACGATCATGGTTGGCAATACCCCAATCGAAAATCGAGTTTTACCGCATTTTTCGGTTTTTATATTTACGCTAATTCGTTTGCCTATAGACAAGACCTGAGGAAAGACATTTCAGACTTGCCCGACAGAGTGAAAGAGCCCTGCTTAGGTTCTTATTTTTTTGTCGGCTCTTCACTCTGCGCCAATGCACCGCGCAAGTGTTTTAGAGCCTCTAGAATATATTTTTCTACGGAACTCACTGACACGCCCATTTGCGCAGCAATTTCTGAGTATGTCATACCCTTGGCGCGATTAAGAATAAAAGCTTGGCGTTGATTTTGCGGAAGATCGGAGAGCGCTTGGTAAATAAAACTAAGCGTCTCCTTAGCTTCCATCTCGCGCTCTAGGGGAATATTGTCGGCAAACATATTGGCCGCCGCCAGACCGTCAACCGGCAACTTAGCCCCTTCTCGCTCAAGGTAGTTTTGGTGCAGTACCTTTCTGCGCAACTGGTCAATCGACAAATTCGCAGCAACTTGAAAAAGAAAGGCCTTAGCATTCGACAACTCACCAACATCATCTAAACTATAAAGACGCATAAAAGTGGCTTGGGCAATGTCTTCGGCATCTTCCACACTTTTCATTCGACGCGCCAAGAACCGCACCAGCGTTGCGCTGTGCTGATTGATTAACGTTTCGACAAAATCTTTATTCTTGTAATTCATGCTCATTCTGACAAGATGCTATGCACTTGGTTACAACCGGAAAAGGGCTGATTTGCGGAACTCTAACACACATTTCGGATAAATTTATGCATCGCGCGCAAACAAACCTCGAGGCACAACAAGTCGAACAGCTCATAGATACCTTACAGCCCTTCGACCCAAAAACGGCTATCGATATTCACGCGAATATTGGGTTGCGCGCTTACCTCGACTTTTACAGCCTCCCCAAACCATCGGACAACAGAGCGCTTTTTGGCGGCTACTTACACAGCAATGACCAGCAAACACTGTTGATGGTTTGGCAGCCTGCTGTCAGCGTGGGCACAGCGATTGTAGTGCACGGCTATCTTGATCATACCGGCCTCTATGGCCACCTGATCGAGACCCTGCTGGACAGAGGGTTGACTGTTGTCTGTTATGACTTGATTGGCCACGGGCTTTCCAGCGGCCAACCGGCATCCATCCAAGATTTTTCACAGTACGTCAGCCAACTCAATCAGGTACTCAGTGCCACCGCTGAACTCTGCACCAAGCCCTTGCATGGCCTTGGTCAAAGCACCGGCGGCGCAATCTTGCTGAAACAATTAATTGAATGTGACAACCGCGAGACATACCCATTTTCCAGCCTTGACCTGCTCGCACCACTGGTGCAACCCAAACACTGGGCCTTGAACCGCTGGTTGTTTGCGCTGACACGGCCCTTTCGGAAAACAGCAAAACGCGTGTTCCGCGCCAACTCTCAAGATGCCGCATTTTTGCATTTTATCCGACACACCGACCCTTTTCAGCCCCATCGACTGCCCTCAGACTGGATAAGTGCGATGGCCGAGTGGGTCGCGCAAATCCACGACTGCACCAGCAGCCCGTTTGCGATTAATGTAATTCAGGGAGACAACGACAGCACGCTAGACTGGCAACACAATATCGAGTTGCTGCAGCGTAAATTTCCGCATATGCGGCTGCACCTAATACCTGGCGCGGGTCATCAGCTGGTCAACGAAGAAGCGACCCTGCGGCAAGAGATTTTTGCCAAACTGAGTCTGTAATAAAGCCGCATCGTCAGGCAGCGGGCACTGTGCGAGTCTTGCCGTGATCATCAATGGCGACAAACACAAACTCACCTTCAGTGACCTTGCAGGCATCCACGTGATCGTCACCATCAATCCAAGCTTCAATTAAGATACGAATTGAACTGGTGCCAACCGCAAGCGTGTGAGCGTAACAACCCACCACCGCGCCTACAGGCACTGGGTTGAGAAACGACATACTACTAATCGCAACAGTTGCAACACGCCCCTTGGCAATTCGGCCAGCTAAAATTGCACCGGCCAAGTCCATCTGACTAAGCAGCCAGCCGCCAAAAATATCGCCATTAGCGTTGGTTTCCCGCGGCATGGCGATCGTTTGCGAAATAAGCTTTCCTGCGGGCGAAGGTAGTTGAGTTTCCATCATTAAGGCATCCCTATCAAAAGTCGCTATTAGTTATAGATTTCTGCTGGCAGCCAGGTCGCCAATGTCGGCCACAGTGACAGCATTAACATCAGCAGAAGCTGGATCATAATAAATGGTACGACACCGCGGTAAATATCTTCAGTGGCGACCGACGGCGGTGCAACACCGCGCAAATAAAATAAAGCAAACCCAAACGGTGGCGTTAAAAACGACGTCTGCAAATTAATCGCGATCATCACACCCAGCCAAACCGGATCCAGCCCCATCGCCAGCAACACTGGCCCTACAATCGGCACAACAACAAAGGTGATTTCAATAAAATCGAGCACAAAGCCCAACAAGAAAATCACCACCATCACCAACACTGTGGCTGCCACCAGCCCACCGGGCAAGGTTGTAAAAAACTGCTCAACCAGCTCTTCTCCGCCAAACCCACGGAAGACAAGGGAAAAAACCGCCGCGCCAATCAATATTAAAAAGACCATGGAGGTCACTTCAGTGGTGGTTTGAGCCACTTCGCGCAGACGTGCGATCGACAGCTGCCCTCGAAACATCGCCAGCAATG
>UPTG01001160.1_pt1 | contig 19882 bp, 4 predicted proteins | sample 2160121 | NCBI WGS metagenome assembly UPTG01 (sample SAMN06266255, study PRJEB28933) | marine metagenome | isolation source: Columbia River Estuary | place: USA:Columbia River Estuary, USA | collected 2014-07-27
AAATCATAAGTCTATTCTGCTAAAGCCAGAAAAAATAAAAAAAGTAATGAACAAAGAAAATAAATATTGCTATGCAATGGCATTTCCAGCATGGATTGCTCGATTTGTACCTAACATGCATTTAACTCCTCAAGGGTTAGTCGTTAAACCAGGCAAAAATGACCGGTTGATTTTCGACGCTAGTATCAAAATTAAATGGGATTCGTATAATATAAATATGGCTACAGATAACTCTACAGCACCTAAAATTTATTACGGAGAAAAATTTGCAATGCATCTTAAACGGATTTGGAATCTACGTATTTCCTTTCCGTTACTACCGATATTCTTATGGGATGACGACGTCGCAGGCGCGTTTCGTCAAGGAAAGTATAACCCCGAAATAGCTTCGGCTTTCTGTTTTATAATCTTTGGTGTATTGTGGCTTCCTTGCGGACAAACATTTGGTGGAAATACAAGCCCCCATTGTTACGAGCCGTTAGCTAATGCACGTGAATACTTAGCAAAGCATCTCAGTCATCCACGTTATAAAGGGTTAATTGAAAAACATTGGGATTTAATAAAAAATGTAGAATTTGAACCGGATGATGCCAGAGACGGCAACCCAGTTCAAGCTCGAAAGTGCTCGAAAAATAAAGGAGTAATAAATGTAATAACTTGTGAACAAGACAACACGGAACATAACACTTTTGTGGATGACAATCACATAGCCGATTTACGAGTAAGAATGTATCAGGCTATGGCAGCAAGTATAGAATCCTTATATAGGGTTTTTGGTTTCCCAGAAGAAGAAATACGACGTATTTCCTTGAGTATGGATAAGTATTTTCAGGCCAAGTGTAGTACACGTAAACTTCAACTTGGCTTAGTCGTGGATACTCACTTAATGACTGTTGAGCTTCCAGAGGAAAAAAGGGCTAAAATAGTCGAACAATTAGATCATTGGCATGAAAAACGTAAAAGTTTTACCGTGTTGCAAGCAGCTCGACTTCTAGGAATAATTGAGCATACAGCCATGTTAACTCCCTGGATTCGATATATGTTGAACTCTCTACGTCACTCATTGTTGAGTGCACTACGAGAAAATAGAACGATAGTTCACGAAGATAAAACAATGAAAGAATTTCTTGAAAATTCTACATATAAAGGTAACGAGTACAGAGGACTCTTGCGAAAAAAATTTGCAGACAGCAAAATTGCACAGAAAATTTGGCATTTAAAAACAAAATTTTATATCAATACTTCAATGCGAGCAGAATTAACACTACTTCGCAACATTTTTAAAAATAATGAAAAGTATAAACTCTATACTCCAATCTCTTATCTGGTAGACAGAGATCCAGATTTTTTAGCACGAGGTGATGCTTGTCTGGATGGAGCAGGCGGTTATTGTGTTAAACTAAATTTTTTCTGGTTTGTAGAATGGCCAGATGAGATCAAGATTAAAACCTTGAGACATTTTAAAATTCGTCTTATGATAGACGAAGAAAAGAAAAAGTTTATTAGTATTAATCTGCTTGAATACGCGACAATTATAATTACTTTTGCGGGCTGTATTCAAGCAATAAGAAACAACAAAATGGATTTACAATATCCACTTTTGTCAGTAGATTCAGATAACACTTCAGCTGTATCTTGGACTAAAAAAGCAGTGCATAGCAATAAGAAGGGTAAAGCCTTAGCAAGAATGTTTTGTAAATTATTAATGACCAATGAGCTTGGCATTAGATCACAGCACATCGCTGGAGATAAAAATGTCCAAGCAGATAAAATTTCAAGAATAAAATCTGAAAATTTTCTTACATCCTTTCGTAAAATCCAACAGGAACACCCGGAATTGCGCCATTGTCGTCAATTCCAGCCACATCCCTCTCTGCTCTCATGCCTTATGCATGCGCTTTTACACGGAACCGAGCAGAGCAAGGAGTTGCCAGAGATTCTCGGACAATTCAGTCGAGAATAAACTGGTGGAAAAAATTTTGTATTTCTCATAACATCGAAGATTATGAGTTAAAATCCCTTCACTCATATGACAAGGAATTTATTTTAATGTGCTATGCGATATATCTTTCCATGGGTAAAACAATCAAAGCAAGTACAATAAGCACATTAACTTTGAAAAGATATCTCAAGGTTGCAGGAGATTTGGTTGGAATAAACACCAAATTCGATCACGCAGTAAGTGAAGCAGAGCTCAAAAAACAGAAGGCGAATGCACCTGTCTCGTTTTTGATCAAATCAGTAATAAGAGAACATCATCGTTGGGGAAAAATACCCAATCGACGCGAGCCAATTACTCCAAAAATGATTGATTTTTGGATACAACAAGCTGAAGATGCCGATCCCGATTCATTCACAGCAGCAATAGCAGACTGGATGATCATTGGTATAAAAACCGGGATGCGGAAATCTGAATGGGCGCAAGACACGACGTTGAAACATACCAAAAGTGGTTTCAATGAAAACGTAGACGGTTCATGCCGTGCTTTCATTTTTGATGATTTCTCCTTTGAACGAGAAAACATACTAGTTAACAAAAAGAGTAAAACTTCTTTGTCTTTATCCAAAAAATATGACCTCTTACGCATAAGATGGCGTTTTCAAAAAAATGGTGACAACGGGCAAGAGATTCTTTTCTCTCGTAATCAGAATAGAGAAAAAGATTGCGTTGTCGAAGCTGCTAGACGAATTGTCGAGCGAGCTCAACGATGAGGGGTACCTAAAGAACACCCCCTTTCAGTGTATAAACATAACAAAAAAATCTGCTATATTAAAGACACCGAAATCAAGAAAGAAATTCAGTCTGTCGCGAAACAAGTTTACAACTTTACGAACAAAGCTCAAATAGGTCGGTTTACCAACCACTCTATCCGAGTCGGTGCTTGTACTCTGCTCCACTGCGGAGGCGCAGATGTACTCACCATAAAAACAAGATTGCGATGGAGGTCAGAGTCGTTTATGATGTACTTGCGAAATATGCCGCTATTGGCAGCAATACACAACAAAATTGTCTCTTCCACAGATGTCGATAATATTGTGAGTTAATTCACAACCAATATTTTTTACGGAGTTTTCCCGTTTTCTCCTACCGTTGTTCCTACGTGTGGGCTGTCAGCAGATGACCGTTACAATTCTACGAGAGAATCGTACTGTCACCTGTTTTTTCCTCGTTCACCATCCGTTGTATGGCTCACAGAGTCACACGGTTTGGGCGAGTAGGGGAGAGGCATTTAGGCTAGGTCTACAACATTAACATTTAAGATGTAAAAGTTGCACACCAGTCACGTAGTAAAAATATATTTTTAGACACTTATTTTTATCTACTTTTGCATGACCTCTTCCCGACGACAGCTCACACACTAGGATCGAGGCGTGAGGGTTGAATCGTGACCTACCACACATAGGAACGATTCTACACCGGAGACGAGAGTAGTAGGGTTTGAATGAAGTTCGAAGCTTCATTCACTCAGTGCTACTTTAGTGGACGGTACGGTAATTACGTAGTGATTACTTACCTCACGTAGATTACATCTAGTTGACACGTAGCACCTAGCTTTACCTAGCCTTCTTCGAGTGACTTGTAGTTTGAAATTAATTCCTCACTTTTTGCTTCGAACTGAATTTCAGCATCGTCGGATCTTTTCGCCTTGACTACTTCGTCAGTTTTTTCTTTTAGCTACCTTTCCCTTTTGGTAAGAAAAATGTTTATAACCAGGATCCTTTGCTGAATTCAGAACAACAAACTTTTATCAGATGCAATCTTTATTGCTATCTCGATTCGGATGATTTGCATATCAAACATCCACCTTTTTGAAAAACTTTTCCATTTGGAATTAGTCTGTCATCTGTAAGCCTATCACGTTACACCGATATGGCTTTCCATACTTTCTTGGCTGGTCAAGGGCACTTTGTAACATCTGTGTGACCGGAGAAAGCTATGTTGACTCTAGCTCCGCTTGATGAATGTTCCAATCGAAATGATTAAACATTTTAGCACCATTTCCAACCGGACGATTTTCCAATCGTGGCAAATTTCTTTTCAACCCTACACAAGGTCTCATATCCCTTCGTGTAGGATCAGAAAAAAATTCCCGCTAAAATATTTTAAAATTTTTATCCAATGCATTTGCAAATAAAATCATCAAAATTCAATTGTAACTAAGACAACAATCGAACAACAATCAAACTAATTCAACCTTTTTTATACAAACAATATTTTTAAATAAATAAACAGAACAATGCAAGCTCAAGCTCCATTAGATAGATAACAATATTTTATTTTATGTGGGTATTAACTAAAAACCCAACAGGCCTAACGCCCTAGACCAGGGTCCAATTGAAAAATATGAGATAAGTTTTGTTGTACAGTCCTTTTTATGCGATTTATTTCATTTCGGGTCGTTTCACTCAATTTATGTATTTTGTTCCGGACTTGCGTAAAACCTACCTCTCGATTGAAGAAATTTCTAATATCTCGGTACGTTCCAACATTTTTCGTTGCGCTTCTATCCACTGCAATGCGAATATTATCATACCAATTTTGAACGTTCAATAAATTTGCTGACTTAAAAAACCATTCATCGCGTTCTAAAAGGTGATCGCAATCATGAGATATTTTCCACTTTTTATTTTTTATCTCACATAAAAACTCCCATGCTTTTTGCCGATATCGTATATCATTTGTTTCAATATTATCAGCATGAACAATTTTACAGCGTTCGGTCCACATATTTACCATCATTGTTTGCAAGTTAGAAATAAGTTTCTTTTCCCATCGAATTTTATTGTATTTCGCTGGTAGGTTATTGTCATCATAATCCAATTCCTGTAAATCACCCCATGCGCTTGTTATAAGGCCTTTCATCATCAAATGATATCCGACATTTTCTTGGTCTATCTGTGCTTGGTGTATTTTAATTTTGGTAGGATCATTTGTTTGGTTTATGTATGGTATCGGTTGTTTATCTATCCATGCCTGCACTATTGCGATAATGTGTTCTTGTAAGTATGGGTGAGTTTTCAATATACTTAGATCTTGGTTCAACTTCATTATTGATTCATTACGAACGCGGTGCATGTGAACATTTTTACATTGTAGAACATGTTCCCAAGTTTCGTCTGCATTGTGGCATAATGGGCACAGTGCATCTTGAGTCATTTTCCATCGTTTGCAAATGTATTTTGTTTGCCATTGGGAGTGAATGGCTTTCAGCGTCTGATCGGTTTTGGTTGAATCTCGTAATGTGAGGCGGAGAGCATTCCATCGTATGTTATGAAATTCGACTGGATCCAATTTAACGACGTTCCGATAGTGTTTTTCGAGAGGCTTCCTATAATATTGAAAAATTAATGTGTCTTCAAAATGTGTGTGTGCATATTTTTTATCAATGACTATCGATACTTGTTGACTTGGAAACAAGATGGGCTCACTTGTGTCCGAGTTAGAAGCTATCACATTTTCTATATGTTGACCAACAAGCTCATCCATGTGAACATTGATTTTTGCTATTGGTGAAAGGTTGTTTGGGTCTGTGTCATCTTGATGACCATGGACGTGCAACATTTGATATGTAAATTTTGATTTCTTCATCAGACGTATATTTTGAATAGTAACATCAATGTCATTTTCGATTGCACTTCCGATGCCGTGTAGCAGGGTTCTAGCACTATTGATAACAGAGCTCTCATTATCCGAAAAGAATGTGACGGTTGCATCAATACTAGGGTGACTGGCGGCAATTAGGTTCAATAGTGACCCTGCAGCCACGCAGCTAATCGTTTCAGGTCGGAGTGAAGTTATGTGATCGTAATCACCATTAACAGTAGCAGTTCCTTTAAGTAGTATCTCATACGTGTCTTTGCGGAATATGCACCACGCTTGAGCTGCTCTCCCTCGTTTTACAGATCCATCTCCTGCACAATCAATATTGTCATCCAATAGATGCTTTTCAATTTCGTCCAATTTTTCTTTCGTGATGTGTGCTGTGCCCCATATTTGTTTCTGCCATATTGGAGCTCTAGTATAATAATCCCAGGCTGTATTAGACGTGTCGATTGTTTGGTTACGTTGGTTGAGAGATTGGGTGCCCAAAAGTACTAAGTTGTCATGTTGTAACACAATATCCGCCGGCTGGGAGCATTCAACTACTTCACACGTTGGCATGTATTTACATGATCGTGTGTTTCCATGTTTTTTATATGCGTTGCCTTTCCAAAGGATATGTGATGCATCGGGCGTAGAGTAAGTTATCCAATGTTGATGTCCCTGAGATCTTTGCATGCTAAGTGGGTTTAATCGTAGACGTGGCTGGATGTATGTGGAAAGGAGCGTTCTCCACACTTTCATCCATTTATGGGGATAGGGTTTAGTGTCCGGCCATTCGAGATTCGACTTTCGTGTGTTGATACCGTTGAAAACATTTGGTATAATGGTGCTACCAGATCCTAATAATACGATATCGGCTGCCGTTAATAATTGCATATGGAGGCGTATTTCATTGAAAATAATTTTCTTCTCTACAGATATATTTGCTTCCATTATTACATCCATCAAAAAGAAATCATTGCTACACGTTTTCTGGTAAGTCCATGGCTTATTCTCCTCAATTGTTGAGTTACAAGACGATAGGTAGTTCCAAAGATGTGTCACCCAGGTAGGTGTGAGGAGCGGTGCCAGTTTCTTGTAGTTATGTTTGTAGAAGGGTGTAGAAACTCCAGCCTCTAATTGTGTCCAATGTATTGATATTTTGATTAGTCTACCGGTGGTGTCGTGTCGTCTGTAATGTGTTAGAAAGAATTTCAATTTCAATATTCCCTGTAAATGCCACACTGATTTATGTCCGAAACCACCATACTTCTGCGGTGAGTATAGGACGCACTTGGAGCTATTTTTCTGTATGTTATGGGCGTGATATAGTATTGGTGTGACTAATTTGTCAAGGTCATTGCATTGATTCTCTGATAGACTTGAAGTTGGGAGGACATACTCAACGCCTTTTGAGGTATAAGAGTTGTAGGACTTGATTTTTTCCGATGCACTCAAAAACGACGACTTGACTTTGCTATTCCACGCTTCCAGTTTCTGATGTAGTTCCCTAAATTGCTTGCCTTGGTTAAAATTTAGGGATATTTGGCAACCAAGGGTTTTGTGAGCTTGGAACGGTTGAAGCCTTTTTACATTGATTGGAGCTGATGTGTGTGTTTCTCGTATATGGACGCAGCCGGGTAGTTCATGTATGAGCTTGTAATCATGTTTCAACTTCCCACGGTGATAATCTGCCGCATAGAATGAGCATTTATCTATTGCGAGCTTGTGGCCTAAACTGAATAAGATATCAGAATGTAACTGCTCAATAAAGTTAAGTTGGTCAAATATGTCTCTTTGGTCTGATTTCAATGTGTTTAGAGTTACCCCTGTTGCCGTGTCGTCGACGAAGTAGTCCCCTTGTTTACGTACTGTAGTAGATTTTGCTGGGTTAAAAAAATGCATTCCAGTCCCACATTTTGACATGATTCTACTGCATGTGTCCCCGCTACATAGCCAGCGGGGGCCTGCCCACCCTATGCCCTGTCCCGAACCTTGGATTCGGTCATTATTATTGTAGCTGTATGTTGACGTAGATATTCCATGACCTGTTTTTATGGAATATGTTTGGTTGGTTATAAAAGAGTTGGTAAATTTAGTGAGTTTGTATGGTGCTCCCCACTTACGGCATTCAAGGCTGCTAAGTGGAGTAATAATCCGGTCATAGCATGCCTTGGCGTCATCGTCCATGAATGCTGCCGGCATTAACATTTGATGGGATAGATTGTAGTAAAGAATCTTGTTAATCACGGCAGTTTGGGCCTGTCTATTGGCTCGTCCGCCATACTGCTCATCTGTAATAAGGCCATTCTTCTCAGCTCCCTTCATAAGTTTTGTCACATAGAAATTTTTAGCCAAAAATTGCACTTCAGCCTCAATAATGTGTATGGCACGCATACGGTGAACATATGGAACTCCAGGCTCTTTTTCAATCAGTGTTGTTGTGGTATTCCTCCATCTACGTAGGATAATATTGTTTTGTAGGGCGAGTTCTAGGATATCATGTATGGTTTCAAGGTATTCTACGCCGCCTTGAAGTAGGGCCTTGTAATGGCCATAGTGCCTACCGGATGGTGAAGTACCAGTTTTTTCTTTGGACTTTTTAACAAAATTTTTGAAATCATCAAAGGTCGTCGAAAAGTCAATTTCTTGTACCTGCGGTTCACGCTTGAAATGAAGGAGTATATCTCGTGTGGTTGGATGAAGGTAAGAAGGAGGGTGATATGTTCCATGCACGACTTCCTCTTGAAAGGTAGGGTCTTCGAATTGTTCTAACCACTCTGCGTCTGTCAACGGTGTTTCATTTGCTTGTAAGAAGTGGAGTTGCTGCCATCTCAGTAGGATTCTCTCAATTTCTGTTTTGTCCGTAACACGGTCCCATGCTTCTACATCTTTTCCATTTTTGGGTGTAATGCGCTCCCACATCCTATCGACGTTGGTATTGTCAAGAGGTTCACCTACAGATTCATATTCCGATCGAGCCGGAATTAAAATGCTATTCACACCCGCACGATAATTCGGTTTGACAACGTATTTTATTTTCCGATTTGACCTACTTTCGTTTTCATGGTGTAAGATCTTGTTGTATTCAACTGTTGTGCCTGTATTCCGTACTTCCGCCCGCTCCGAGGCTAATGTTGTCATATCTAATTTTCGAACTTCAATGCTTTTTCCTTTGACTTCTCGATAATGTTTGACAGCTTCCAAATACTCCGTTTGTGCGTGTTGGAACTTATGCACAGCATCTATGATTGATCCGCCCGGTACCATATACTGAGCTTTGTTCCGTTGCGATCTCGCTCTATGGAGACGCTGAAGAGCTCGGTGATACGTCGGGCTCCAATAAGCTGACACCTTGCCAGGGACACCGCAACATTTTTTCTCAGCATGGCGCATGGAGTCGTTTACGTTTTGATCCAAGTTATTTAGGTCCGTCTCGAGTGTAGATATATTACCATCCTTAATATTTTCTTGGATTGTTTTTAGTCTCTCCTCTATTTGGAAGTGTTTCCATTGGCCGCTTAGCACTTCTAGATACTTTTTGACACGTTTCGGTATTTGTGACTGTAGGCGTCGATGTGGCATTGATTGTAAAGGAATAACATTAAAATCCAGTAACTGTTCTAAATCGACATCGAAGCATATGCCCCTATGATCACTTGATCCGAGATAGTCGAATGGAGCGTATCCGGCTTGTGCTATAGATGGGAGTAATGCGCCTGTGACCCATAAGTGGTCTATAGCTTGACTACCGCGCCGGTGTGTTCTAGGTAATTGGTTGGTATTTAATCTACTCTGCATCACATTGTGTAATCCAATGTTATACAATTTTTTGTTGGTTTTCTCACGTGAATTTACATTCTCATTCAAATCTCCCATTAAGATAATACTACACCCATTCTGGATACTTAATTCGATATCATCAAGCAAGTCATCAATTACTTGTGATCTTGGATCATTGTCGTTATTCTTTTGTTGTAAATATTTTTTCTGCTGGGACCAAGACGATATGTCGGCTCGACTAGACTTTGGGTTAACTCGGTACAGTGTATATACTCGCAAGGGCTTTTCGCGTCCAACAAACTCGTGAATTATCCATCGTCCTGCTACGTCTCGTATTGTTTTGGTGTATCGGTTTGAAATCCGTCCCTGAAAAGCTGCAGCTACACCCCCTGGTTGGTATGCACTAGAAGGTGTGAATCCGGGTGTGTTAGTTATATCCAACCGTCCATGTGAAACCAAGTGCGTATATCCATGTTCAAGTTCATAGACAGTATGTGTATGGGATGGATTTATTCTAGTCTCAGTAAAGGCGAGGTAATGGATGTGCTTGTCAATATATTTTTGTGTCTCAAAATGATATTGATTTATATCCCTAGCTGTGATCATGCCTTGACAGTTCTGCATCCAGAATCGTGTATGTCGGTGTTGCGGTGGAGAGCTAAGATCGTCGCCGACCCACGCATTGTCACTATTTTGGAGGCTCGAGTAACGTATGAATGGCCGGGAATATTTCGTCGGTTTACGAGATTTCTTTGATTTAACATAGGTTTTATTATATGGATTATATTTCAAAGAGTTAGGGTCACCCTTAGGAAATATTATTTTCATCGGTTTCGAGGTATGGTCATAGTGACTCATTCTGCTCCCCCACGGGCGGAATCATCAACGCCACTAGAGGTTACATTTTTGCCGTAAATTGCGGCTAAGAGGGATTTATTATTGTTTTCCATTCGGTCAAGTATGTCGTCGTACTGTGTAGATATTTTGTGAAACTGGGTTGTACTCTTCTTCTCAACTTCTTCGATTTTTTCATTTATTTTTGTTTCCATTGTTTCCAGCTTTTTATCAACATCGTTCAGTACTACTCCAGTCACTTCTTTGGTCATATTTTGTTTCATGGTATCAACCTGGGTTACTAAGTCCTCAACTAATTGTGATAATCGAACAACTTCATCATGGTCCGTAGAATTTTTGGCAGCACTGCTGTAACTTTTGACTCCAAATGCATTGTCATCTTTTTCATCTGGTTCTACTGGGGCATTTCCGTAATATCCATTAGCGCGTTGTGGTCCAGCTGGTGTTGCATCGATATCTTGTGGGTTAGATCTATTTTTGGATGTTATATTTTTGAAAAATCTTGAATTAGATTTCGGTTCAGACCTTTGAACTTGTTTATGGGCTCCTGGACCAAATACTTTATTAGTCAATTCATTGCCATATTCATTAGAAAATTCCGAATGCATGTTAGAGAAAAATGTGTCTAAAATGGATGTGTGTTTGTCGAAGTATGCTACTAGGATTTTGGTAACGCCGATTTGTTCTGTTTCATATAAAATTGGTAATCCCTGATTTTTCCGAACAGCTAACCAATCCACGAATCGGTATGTTTTTTCATTTGAAGTTGAGATGACTGTGTTTGGCCGGTGAACTGTAATAATCTCACTAGTTAATGTCGAACAGAAGACGTTATGTTCATCGATACTTGATATCTGTATTTCTTTAGTGTAAGTGTTATTAACTTGAAATGGGATAAATGCTATTCCAGAATAGTATCCATCCCATTTTATGTTAATGAGCTTTGGCATTATTTCTTTCTTTGCATCGAATGCACCATCAATAACTAATACTTCAGTTAATGCTTTGGATCCATCACTTCGATACTCAAACATCACCCGTGGGTATAAATGCATTTTATGTCGTAATTCATTGCCGCATTTATCTACAATCCAGTTAAATATAGAATCGCGATTTAATAGACGTGGGTGGGCCATTTTCAACCAACCGGCTGGGAAAAGAGATTGGGATAGCACTGTATCGAAGTTGATTTTTATGTCGGTTTCTTTCATCCATTTTGCAAGTAATGCGCGTACATGTCGAAATTCAACACTGTTTGTACATCTCATCGAATATAGTAATCGGTTTCTTTTTGTTATAAAAATTCCCTGCATCCAATTATTCAAATCTTTCTGACTATTTGGGATTGCATCCTCTTTTGCAATGGATGTATTTTTGGTTGTGTTCTGTCGGTCAAAATTCATTATAGTAAAGCTAGGATCAGCTTGTCTCAATTTACTGAATACTAGTTTAATAATTGTTGGTATATGCACATCTCTTCCTTTCACTGGAGCGTTGACACGTACATAGAAGTCATTTTGGTCAAATCGATTTGATAGTTGTCCTGCTGTGTTATTTGCCAGTTCCTTCCTATCCATGAAAGTCGTTGATTTAGGGATGTATTTACTGAATAAATTTCCATTTTGGTTTGCTGCACTTTTTTGAAAGTCGGTTGGTCCCTGCTGTGACAATGCCGATGGTACAGGTGGTAAATTCAAATTAAGTCGGATTTGATTTCTAATTTTCTTACACTCATTAAGCAATGCAATATGATTCATAGGATCGAATGATATGGTAGCAACAGTTACATCGAGTGTGGCGATATATTTATTTAGCATGGATTTGATCATGTTGAGTGATGCTGATTCAATCATATGATCGGTTGTATTTTCATTCAATGCAGTGACTGGTTCGTGTGTTAAAAAAATTTGTTTGTACTCCCGGAGAGATGCTGTCAATTGCACACGTTTTTGTTCCAAGCATGTTCCAGAATAGTATGACATATCAACAGGGCAATTATACTGTCGTGCATATGTGCTCAAAAAATCATCGACCACGTCGTTCTCAAGTGTGAAAATAGTGTCATCGTCAAGCAGAGCCATGTCATTAAGTATTTTGTCATCGTTGAGAATTTCAATATTACTTTTCCCATTTAATGTATCTCTAGCTATTTTGACATATCGGCGGAGAAATTCTACTGGTGTATTCCTGTAATTTGTATCAACAAAGTTGATACATTTTTCATTTGCAAATGTGAAAAGGAATAAAAGTGCATTTTCATGAGTTAAATTGGAAGTTTCAGTATCACTGAGATGCTGGAGTTTTTGTAGCTCTAATACATGGGGGTCTATGTCGCTCTCCATAGCAGTATTTTCTTGTGTTGCGTTTGGTTGATCATTTTGTGATTGGGTGATAATGTGATTGGGAGTATCATTCGTTTTTTGTTCATCAATTAAGGCAATCACATTTGTTGTATTATGTGTATGGTCGTCCTTTGTATTATCATTGTTACTGTTGTGATCATTCGGCATTTCAGTGATGTTATCCATATCAGTGTCTTCTAAAGTACGGCTATGCTTAGTCTTCTTCGACGGAGATTGAGGAGTATCGTTATTATAGGCAGAGGTTTCATTTAGATCGATCGATGCAGAACGGGTGGTTTTGGTGGGATTGTCTATTGAAAGTGGTTGTATGGTAGATTTTGGCAGGTGTCCTTTAATTGCAAGATGGATCCGACTGCGTAAAACACAGTCATTAAAGGAATCAAAGTCAGGGACATCCACCGACTTTTTAACATAGTAATTTTGAAGCATGATTTGCATTTGGTTGCGCTTTAGAAGGGGAATGCATTTAATGGGAAAGTCAGGGTTGATAATCAAGGTGCGTGGCATTTGCTTTTTACAATCATATACTTCGCAACTGGAATAATTATATTCGATGTTGATTTCACTAGCAGAGGACGCAGCTGGTAAGTTGATCTCATTAGCATTCTGTTTTAGTAGGAGGATCTCATATCTAAAATCAATCATTATATCATCTTTATCCATGCTTTTAAATGTTGGTGGCGGTTTTCTGGCTTTGACAGCATAGTTATGCAGTATAGCCTTTAATTGATCTTTGGTTAAACCAATAATATGCTGGAGGGGAAAATCTTTATGCATGTATAGTCGTGATGGTAAATGTTTGCGAGCTTCTTTGATTCGGGCCAATTCTTCTTTGATGCGTTTGCTATGCTCCGCATCCTTTGGAAGGTCATCAATTGCTCGTTGACGTTCACGGTTTAGGTGAGGTATTAGTTGTTCCATACTCATCCGGTCAGGGTGATGTCCGGGAACAAAGCATCCTTTTGTGTGTTTCACACATCGGTCATACGTTTTGCGTGCAGTTTCGAGGTTCATTTTGTCTATGGGGTTTTTGTCAAAAAATTCCTTCAAAGATTTTGTTGCTGGGTAAGAATCTCTGTATATTGGTAAGGTAGATGTAGTTCGAGGCACCATCTTGGGATGATGGAGATATAGGTTTGATTGAGTAGGCATGTTTTTTGGTTTATTCGTATTCAACACAAAATGTTTACTTTTGAGGACTGTAAGTACTGAAATATTTTTTGTGGGTGATGTGGGTACTGGTAAACTTTTGGAGGGTTTATTTTTATACGTCCGTAGTATGGGTGGGTGTACTGTCTTATTTGTACGCGGAGATTTTTGCACAGTAATAAATTCATCCTCTGGTTTTTTATTTGGAGAATAAAGTGCACTAATTTGGAGTGAATTAGGATGAGAATTTTCGCAGATTAATTTATTAGATGAATTTGTACAGGAAATTTTTTTATTCTTTTTCAAAACTCTTGTTGTCTTCAGTGCTCGGTGTAGCTTTGTAACTGATGGGTGGGTGGTAAAAACGAAAGTGCCGTCAGAAAGTTGATGTTTGTATAGAAATTCATCTGTTTCATTGTCTAGGTCATGAAACCTGTTTTGTGTCAGTGATTTTTTGGTAGATTGATCCTGTAGATTTTGGATTTCAAGTTGCCGCAATGGTGTTGTAGGGCTTGGAGGGCCATTTGCATTCCACCATTTCGGTGGTTTTGTCATTGGATTTACGTACGTAGAATTCGTAGAAAACGGTATATGGATATACTAGGCGCTACGTGTTACAGTTTTGGCAAACGGTGAAAAAGTTGTAACTCGGTGCTGTGTCGCCCAATATATTAAAATAAAATAAAATAACTCACTGATTATAGATTAACTATGCTACTAAGCTTTTACAACGCCCGTGCTGTCGGAAGGACCAGGAACGTTGGACATCAGTGTATGCCTCGGACTGTATCTTAGTGATATTTAAATTTTTTATAAAAATATGTAGACATGTAACAAATAAATAGAATGAAATTGAGGATGGTCAGAGGCGTAGCCAATGACGAAAGAAAATTCGCTGTGTATTCACTTCCTGGGACTCAACTTCTTCGTAGAATGGTCGTACTACTTCAAGGTGGTGCAACCAAGAAAGCATTTTTGATCGTGGTTCTTTCAAGGCTGTTTTAATATCGAAGTGCACTAGATGATGTAGATGCGTAGGTAGAAATCGTATGCCCATACGTAATTGGTACTCTAACCTTTTTGTGATATCTTTTTCAGACGTCAGTTTTCTTCCCTGTGCGTTCCTAGCGTGAACAACCGAATTGCGATGTTCCCATTGAGCACGTGAGAACTGCTGAAGTTGGAAATGGAGTCCTGCGGCCCATGATGTGGATGTGCGTTTCGACTTAATTTCTCGATAGTGATTCTCCATGATATGCCTCCATTGCACATTGATGAAACCTTCCAGAAAGTTAGCTACGCCGATCTTGTCTTGAAGTCGTGCTGCGTCAAAGATGTCGTCATCATATGGGTTGAAGGGCACGTGTGCTGAGAGGGATGATGTTGGATGGAGGTCAGTAAGCGTATCGACAATGGTTTCTCGGATGTCCCACCTGGTTTGAGTATTGTCTAGCCATTTGGTAAGAGTTTCGAGAGATTTGATGCGGTGTTGTTTCGAGTGCGTGTGCTGGCAGAAGAGAATATGCGATGTGGTTTCCTCAAACAGGTTGCATCGTGGACATAATGGAGTTGGATGTTTTCCCATCTGGTGGAGCTTGTAATAGCTCCCACAGAAACCACTGATGAATTTAGCAGCCCATCGTTGATGATGAAGGGGTTTCCTTGATATGGCTGTTCGAAGTGCATCCCAGTCTATGGTTGGAATAACATTTTCGGTAAGTTTTCCTTTGTTGATCCAATGCTCAATAAGACGTTTGCTTGAGATTTTATATTCCAGTTCTGACCTGACATTTTTCTTCAATACTATTTGATCCATACAAACTTGCCATTGTGATGGTAGCGAAGGTAGATCCTCTTGGATGACTCGGTTTCGTTCGATCTTGTAAGCCAATGTTTTTGCTGCATTGTCCGCTATGACATTTAGTTCCTCTAAGCGCGTCAATTTCGTTCCTCTGATATTGTCTTGATGTCCTCGGACTCGTTTGGGACACAGCTGTAGTTGTAAATGTCGACGATAGCGATGAACCGTTGCAATCATGTCAAAGTGTGGGGCTGTTGCGCGTGGCCATAGTTTGTATTCGATGCCGTGTCTCAGTGCCTCATCGTTATCGCAGCTAATGGTGATAGTGCCGGTGAGGTCTGGTTTGAACTCTTTCAATACCGTAAGCATTGACAACGCTAAGCCGAGGCCAAATAGCTCTGCCCGATAGGCATCATTCATATTGTTTCCATTTGGCAGGCGCGAATAACCCGTTGCTTCAATTGGGCCCGTCGGTCCGGCTAGAACCCATGCGGCTGTGGCTATTCCATTATTAGGCAAATACGATCCATCAGCAACAAGAATAGCTTCTCCTCGTTCGATGAGAGTGATGGCATTAGATAGAGTAGGATCTTGAAAGAAACTATATTGCAGCCAACGTTGTATAATTGGATCACATTTATCAAGTGCATGGAAGAAGGTCCGAAACTGGGTAGGTGCTGGTGGTCTGTACAGTGGATACCCACTGGTGCAGCTATAAGCGTTGTTGGACCAAGATGGTATGACAGGGCAGGCTGATAACGGAAGCCTATCGACCATCTCCCCAAATGGTGAGTAGTATGTTCGCGTACGTCGCTGTAGATGATGCAGGGCCTCATATCTTTGTATCGTGCCATTCTCCTGTTTGTATAGGGAGTCAGTTGCTCTGTCTTGGTACCATACCCAATCCTTGTGTGGTTGTTCCGTCCATGTGCCGAGTGCAGTGGGAAGGACCATAAAGTTTGACCAAACTGTATCGATGGCTAGTTTCCATTGAGTCCACCATGACTTAGCAGGCTTTGGTTGGTGTGGCCATTTGAATCTGCTGTTTCGATTGCCAGGATCTTTACCATCATAAGCATGTGGGTCAATGTGTCCACCTGTTCCATTTGTGATATCTGAAAGAGTGAGGCATTGAAGATAAAGACGACAGTGATTCACTTTGGAGATGTTGGTTTGTGAAAAATCTGCCTCCAGTAACATGTCCATCAGGAACCGGTCGTTTGTTCGTTGAGTGCCGGGTCGTGTGTATTCTCCGTGAAGTTGAATGTTGTAGTGGTGACATTCACGAAGTAGGAACTTTAGCTCACATTCTGGTAACAAATAATGATATGTGTTATAGTCTAGGCGAAAAAGATTGCTACTGAGTCCACTGTGTAGATGCAAAAGGTCTATTTCCGCTAACATGATGTTGTCGTTGAGTGTAGCACGACCAGCGTGGGAGAGAAATTCCATGATATGGCTGATACATTGCTCAAGCCGTGCATCCATGAGTCCTATACCATTGATAGCTGTTGGGGCATATCGATATACATTCGCTATCCTATTGTTTATGCCCATCTTGGATAGGATATTGCGGTGCAGGTTGAAATTGATATCGGTGCATTGTGAAGGTGTAAACTGTGTGGCGGGAAGTCGATACGTTACAGTACGATATATTGTAGATCGGAGAGCTCTGTGCGCTGCTTGTTTGAAAATTGTACCTTCCATCATATTGACATTCCATTCTTCGACATTGCCAATGGTTCGCTTAAATTCTTTCTCATCTGTACCAGTAGTGTTCATGTAGACTCCTAGAATTTCCACACATGTCTGAGGCTCCAGTCTTCTCACTATTTCGAGTTGTCTATCAGAATTATGAGCTGTGAGTATTCCTGGTGATTCATTAATCTTTTTGTAGAACGGTTCACCTTTTTTCCAGCCGAATTCTATTAGTGACCATCGACATTTTTCGGGTCGTAGTGATCCGCCAGTTGCATGCAATAGCGCACCCCATATATACAGCGCGTGTTGAGAATGAAGGAGTATTGAATTGGCAGTTTCTGTGTTGGTGTTACCTGTTATGATGAAGTCTGTATCATCAACAAAGAGAATGGCAGGGAACCTGATGAGTTGGGCTGATATTGCCATGACTATGAATGTTCCAATACGTTCTTGTAATAGCGCCTCGATCAGAACAATGCTTATGGCAAACCATACTGCTGGTGATGCACCGCTTCCTTGGCCTGTACCGTGAAAGGGGTCGTCCGGCGTGCATCCATATGACCTCTCTGAGTCTCCGTACGCTGTTCTTACTGAGTTTGTACAATTTTGAATGGTATCTATCATCATACGAATCGGTTCTGGTTGTACTCCATTTTTTCTTGAGCTAAGGGCTCCAACAGTATGAACTATGCGGTCGTAGCAACTGTGTAAGTCAGTCGTTATCATTGCAGCTGGTTGGCGGTTGAGTCTGATGACATCTAATGACATTCTCTTGAGTCTCACTGCTTCAATAGCTTTTGCACCCCGTTTTGAACCGTACTGTGACGTGGGATAATCGGATGAGTGTTCACTATTGCGCATCATTCTTTTGCCAAAGATGAGTTTGACACATTGGTTGTAATCCGCCTCTAGAAAAACTATTGTCCGTAGTTCTTCCGGTTTCAGTCCTTTGCCTTTTTTCTGGAGGGAGCATTCTAACCTGTTTCTCCATCGAATCGGGGCATATCCGGTCTCCACTGGAATGCTCACTAGCTTTGTTAACATTTGTGATAAATCATTACTTCTGGCTATGCTTTTCCAATGGCCGAAGTGTCGACCTGACGGTGATGCCGACGTTTTCTCCCGGACTTTTCTCCAATAATCCTGAAACTCGGAGATCTCAATCTTGTTTGGTATTGGTGGTCGGTTGAGGATTTCGTCTGTAACTTGAAGGTGGCGTATGAAGATTCCTGTTCCCATATCGACTTGCGACCGATCATAATTTCCAAGTAAAATATCTCGGCTACTGTCCGTATCGGCGTATCTGCCACATTGGCTCAAAAGCGGTTCTTGTCGGAAGGGTGTGTTGTCTGCTAGTTTAAACTTCTTCTGATTTGCAGCTATAATACTTTCTTCCATAACTTGCTTGTCTTCTGTCCATATATACTCTCCTGGGACATATGGATTTGGAATTTCTAGCTTCGATACACTGCCTCCGGTTTTGTGTAGTTTGCTTTTTATCTGTCTATTAATGGTACGCTGTTCTTCATTTACAGTTAGTGATCTGACTGCTGACGCTTTTTTGGTACCGTACACTTCCTCGATTGCTTCGGCAAGGTCGGAGATAAATCTTTCCCTACTTTGAGTTGCTTTTGGTTTAAGCACTTTATAGCGCTTGATGGCTTTGTTTCTCAGTTGCCGCACGTCCTCGAATGATAATGATGGGTCTATAATTATTTCACATTTTTAGAGAGTCTTTGTATGAGGGCTGAACTCACTTTCGTACCTTTCATTTTGTTGAGAACTAGATTCCACAGATATATGGTTTTTGCGGCAGTATCCACTAGTGGTGAAAATGGTACTTGTCCCGCTCTCATTTTTCTACACTTTTTTTCCGCCGTTAGACAGCATTCTGTCACAAATTGATCAATTTTTTCGTATTCCACTTGTTGGTTTTCTGTGAGGGGTATATTAAATGTAGAGTATAGCCACTGTGTTCTTTCAAGCATCCCTCTGTTATCTAGTAGTCTCCTTAATTCTTGTTGGTATTTTTTTACTGTTCGTGCATCACTAAATTTGAGCTTCCGTATTTGTAGATGTGCTACTTTGTACATTTCTCCTTCAAACCATGTATTGACATCTATATCAATATAGAGTATCCTGTGGTCACCTATGCCTTCTCGAAATGGTCTAAAACCTCCATTTAGGATTGGAAGGTTGGGTGTGGTGTAGCATCCGTCGATAGGCTTATTTCTAAAGTTGCGTGAGTATGTGGATGGTGGCTCTGTATTTGGATGATGACGGTGTATACCATTGCGCAGTCCAATCATGTTTGTGAGCCATGTATGTGTAAGGCTGTCTCTGAGATCGTCATTTGCGTCAAGAAGTAAGATGACTGCATCATCGTTTGCTATCCATGGTTCGAGCTCAGCAGCGAGATCGATACGAAATGTTTCTCGTGGGCACAAATTCATTTTTTTGATATATTTCAAATATCGTTTGTGTTGTGCATAGACGGTTTGCTTGTCGTCACCGATAGTTATGTTGGGCTGATATGCAGTGACTATTCTTACCGTCTTAGTCTTACATCTAAAGCTTTGCCAAGTCCATCGTCCGAGTCCACTTGGGTCTGCTCCTGACGCTGACATGCGATGTGATAGCTGAACA
>UPTG01001162.1_pt1 | contig 19847 bp, 24 predicted proteins | sample 2160121 | NCBI WGS metagenome assembly UPTG01 (sample SAMN06266255, study PRJEB28933) | marine metagenome | isolation source: Columbia River Estuary | place: USA:Columbia River Estuary, USA | collected 2014-07-27
CGTGAGAGCAATCGCTAAAGAAAGGGATCGGCTCTTGCTTGGCGAACTCCTCAGAATTCTTTTTGAACTGAGCTTTGTCCTTGTCCATTTGATCTTGGACTTCTTGCGAGCGAGTGGCGGGGTAAGGCTTGTTTGCTGTCATGTGGGTATTATACATTATAAATTGATTTAAAAAAGCTTTTTCTGCTATTATTTTGAGTTTATTTCAGGGTATTCTATAACCTCGTCATCGTGGATAGTCCCATTCAAGTATGGGTCTGACTGTATACCGCCAGTGTATTCCTTGCCCTCATAGGTGAAAGCTATCAAGTGAGTAGCCCAGCAACCATCTTGCTCAACTACTTCCCCAAACTCTATGGAGTCCTTGATTTCGCCATAGGTAAATTTTTTCTCTTTGATGTTGGTAATCTTATCGGCATGGATTTCTTTTGGGTCAACTGCACAAGCTTCGATGATACCCTCATAGCATTTGCCTTCGTAGATAAACTCACAATGCCAAGTAAACTCTTCGGACATATGGCCAGTTGCGACTTGTTCTGCTATGACATCAAAAGTTAGATCGGAGACTAAGGAAGTTTTAATTTCTTTCATGCGTAGATTTTAACACAGTATCGACTAAAAGAAAAGCTTTTTTTACTATTATTTTTTAAATATATTTTGATTTAATACTTGACAAGCCACCCCCAGAGACCCCACCCCATTTCTGAAAAAATTAGTTAGCGTTTGCGTAGCATAATCGCGGGGGGAGTCCGACTTCAATTTCTCAATGGCCAAACCCCCACCCATTATTGGACCAGTCGCTGACGTTTTTATTATTGATAATAGCTATTTAAAAAAAAATACACCCCCCTATAATTATAACGGGGTGCAAAATTAGTGTAATAACAACAAATGAGTCTATCATACAGTGAATTTCCAGTTTACATAGGTCAAGTCGGTGTTGGATCGAGTGCGCCGAATGAAGTAAACGACTATGTTCCAGCTACACAATTGAATGTTAGCTATAGCACTTCGTCTAGTGCTAGACGTAAATTGGGTAAGAGTGTTGATGCTTCTGATCAGTTTACATTTGATAGTGCATTATCTGCTGATATATCGGTTAGTTGTTTATTGCAGTCGGGAATGGTTTCGGGGTTGAATTTTTTATTGGATGCTAATCAAGATGATTTTGTTAATATTAAGTTGGGGAGTGGTATATACAACCAGTGTTATGTTAAAGATGTGTCGTTGAGCATAAGTCCATTTGAGCCAGTGGTTTTGAGTGCTAATTTTGTTTCATTAGATCCTGCTGTGGGGGGTGGTATAACTGGTGACGGTAATGCGTATGGAGGTCAGGAGCCGCCATTAGATAGTGATATTATTGTTTATGGTCATACGTGTGTTGTTAATGATAGCGCAGATGTGTTGGGTCAGGTGCAATCTCAAATAAATTTCAATAGAACATACAACCGCACCCCAATTTACGGTTTAGGTTCTGTGAATGCGTCTTCTATGTTACTAGATGGAGTTGAAGAGGAGATATCTATATCGTCCACAGGTTTAAACACTTTAATAGGATTTAGTGGGGAAAAGTTGAATAACACTTTACAAGTTGACCTTAAATATTTGGGGGATAACACTCCTTTAATAAATAATTTTATTAAGTTCCCCGCTGGAGCCAGAGTCTTGACAGAATCGTATTCCGCCCAAGGAGGAGCGGCAATTCAAACAACTGCGACAATTAAACAGGTAAAACTGTAAATTCAGTGTAATGTATATTACATATGGGAGTTAAGAAACTGTCTAATATTCAGTTGGAGCCTCACAACTTTTTTTCAATAAAGTTTAAAGAGAGGAAATTTAAATTTACCGCAAATCAACGGAAATTTCTAGATACACTACTAGATCCAGAGGTTAAAATTATGTTCGTATCTGGACCAGCTGGTTCTAGTAAGACTTACATGTCTTTATATGGCTGTCTGAGATTAATGTCTGAAGATGCAGATAAAGATCTATTATACATTCGCAGTATTGTAGAAAGCGCTGATAAAGGTCTAGGTAGTCTTCCTGGAGATATGTCTGAGAAATTCAACCCTTTTACGTTGCCTCTATACGATAAACTTGAAGAAATCATACATGAGGGCGATACAGCCTACCTGAAACAGAAAGAGCGTGTAAATGCTATACCTATAAACTTTTTGAGGGGCGCGAACTGGGAAAATAAGTTCATTGTTGCCGACGAAGCGCAAAACTTTACATTTAAGGAGTTGACCACTTTGATTACTCGTATTGGTGAAAATACTAAGTTAATTATCTGCGGAGACTTTATGCAAAGTGATATTGATGGTAAGACAGGCTTTAAAAACATGGTCGATATATTTTCAGACGAAGATTCTAAAGCTAACGGTATTGATACCTTTCAATTCACCAATAAAGATATTGTTAGGAGCAAAATTTTAAAATTCATCATTTCTAAGTTAGAAAATTGGAAGAAAGTGTAATAATAATATATAAACAGGAAAATGCGTCAACGCGAAAGCGGCGAACAGCTTATAAACAAAAGGATGCATCAAAACTTGTTTTTTTTGAAAATTAATTCATAAACAGTAAAATATATAGTATGGCTCACATATTTTGTCAAAGTTGCGGAACTAAAATTTCTTACGCTAATGCAAAGCCCAACTTCTGCACGAAGTGCGGTCAGCCTTTGAATTCTAAAGCTTCTACTGTTTCGACGAACACTTCTGTTACAGAGACAACAAAATCTTCAGTTATCTCGTCTGACGAGACAGATGCTGAGTTTGTTCCTGAGATTACTGATTTTCAAGTAGATTTCGAAGTCTCTAATATTTCTAGTAGAACACTAGGGTCATTGATAGGTGAGCCAACTCCTAACACTACGAGTAGGAGGCGTGAACCTAAATCTGTTAATGACTTTATTGATGAAAAGAAAAAAGGGAAGTAATTATACATATGAAGACTTCTCTGAAGTAATTGATCTAGCAATAAAGAAACAGCAATATAAATGGCGGCTGAATGCTGTCAGGTGGTTTGACTTCGAAGATGTAGAGCAAATCATAAAAGTCCACATTGCTAAGAAGTGGGACATGTGGGATCAAGAGCGGCCTCTTGAACCGTGGATAGGGAGGATAATATCAAATCAGATAAGAAACCTAGTAAGGAATCACTACGGGAATTATGTTAACCCTTGTCCAAATCATCAAGAGCCATCTCACGACTCATCAAACTGTCCTATTTGTCGAAAGTGGGAAAAATCTAAAAAAGCAGGTTTAGAATTAAAAATTCCGCTTTCTACTGAAGATTTTATAAAAGAAGTAACCAATAAACAATATTTAGACTTCGACTTCTCATCATCGCTTGAAAAGCTAAATTTCGAAATGGAAGCCCGTTTGAAGGATAATCATTACATAGCTTATCGGATGTTGTATTTTGAAAGTAGTAGCGAGGAAGATGTTGCTAAATTTATGGGATATAAGATCTCCCCGCAAAAGAGAAAGCTTGGTTATAGGCAAGTGAAGAATCTTAAGAAGAAATTCCTACAAGTAGCTATAGAGATACTAAAGGAGCAAGATATTATAAGTGATGGAGCTGAATAAAGATCAAAAAGAGTTTTTAAGAGTTAATTCTCAAGACATGCCAGATCTTATTGATTTGACCAAAAAATGCTTTGGCGATGAGTCTTTAGACGGCAGATCTAAAGAAGGTCGCGCTGTTCGTAAGTTTTTAGTAGAGAACTCTATAAAGTTCAAAACAACAAGTAGAATACCTGCTGAAGTTATAAATTTAACAAAAGAGCAAGGAGAATTCATTTTGCAGCAAGCGGAAGAGGGACTGTCTTCATTGGAGATAGCCAAGATAGTTTTCCCGTCTAGGAACGTGAAACCTCTGAGTTCTGAGCAACGTGTAGTTCTGGAAAAAATTAGAGAGGTTAACCCAGATATTTTACCGTCTCAAGATTCTGGAGCTTTAAATTCTTATATTTCTCCGAAATCTCCTTCGCGAATCATAAAAAAAATAAATGATGCTACAGGGCTAGTATTAAACGAGCAGAAGCTCAATAGGCAGAAACAAATTTGTATAGATAGGTTAAAAATAAACCTTTCTAACTCTAGATTTCTAAAAATTATCAACAATTTTCTGAATGAAGAGGATAGGGTGTTGTTCGAACATGAATTTGTTAGACTAACATGGGATAAACCCGACTTAACCGCTGACGAATTAAATCTTTATCTAAACGTCTGCAAAGAAGTTATAAATTTAGAAGTTATTAGCGCTCATCTTAATAAATTGAACAGCATGTTCGATGAGGCAGACGAGCAGCAAGAAATGTCTATCCGCTTAGCTGAAATCATCAAGACAAAGAGTAGCGAGTATCATCAGTGTGAAACCCGCATCGAGAACCTTACAAAGAAGCTTCAAGGCGACAGGGGAGAGCGCATGAAGAAAATGCATAAGGAAAACGCATCTTTTCTCGCTATTGTGCAATTATTCCAAGAGCAGGAAGAAAGAGAGACGATGGTCCGAATAGCTGAGATGCAAAAAGAATCAATCAAAGAAGAAGCTGAAAGGCTTGAAGGAATGGCGGAGTGGAAAGCTAGAGTTCTAGGAATAAGTCAAGAAGATGCAATTTAAATGTCAGGAGTGCGATAGGGAGTTCAAGAGCAGAAGGAGTTTACACACCCATGTAAAAGCTCACGATATGTTCTTAGGGGAATACTATGTCAAGAACTATAACAGACGAGACAAGCTGACTCAAGAGCTTATACCATTTAAAAATTACGATCAGTATTTCGCTACTGACTTCATCAATATATCTAATATGAAAAAGTGGTGCGATCAGGCTCCGCGAGAAGAGGTTAGAGAATTTATAAAAAAGTCTTTAAAAGAAAAGCTGGGAGCCAAGGGCATTCAAGCAGGTCCGCCGTCCACTTACCTACTAACGGGTGGTCTGCCCGACATCGACATCTGCAAACAGATGTTCGGCAGTTATCGTGAAACCTGTCAGCATATCGATATGCTCCCCATGCTATCAGCGTCTTTACCAAAAGATTTTCAAAAAGATTATAGTGATACACCTATACTAATTGACACTAGGGAACAACAGCCATTATCTTTTATCAATTCTGACTCATTGAAATTGGATGTGGGCGACTATGCCGTAGGGGGTGATCTATATGACTATACATTTGTGGATAGGAAGTCTTACCAGGATTTTTGCTCTACTATTACAAATGGCTATTCGCGTTTTATAAAAGAGTTAGAAAGGTGCAGATCTATTGGTTGTTATCTTTATATAGTTACAGAAACAGCCTTCGATGATATGTGGGCCACCAATAAAAAAGGCTTCAAGAAGTTTAAACTAGATTATGTTTATCATCAGATGCGTTCTATACAATCTGAGTATACTGATTGCTGTCAATTTGTGTTTAGTGGCTCTAGAGAGAAAAGCGAGGAGCTTATACCCAAAATCCTTGTTTTAGGAAAAAAGCTCTGGGAAGTAGACCTTCAATATTTTTGGGATAAAGAAATTAAAAAAGATGGCTTGGGAAACAGGAAAACAGAAGCTCCACAGAGAGTACAAGGATATAAACAAACTCATTCTAGAAAAAGAGGGGTATTTAGAAGAAGCGGAAGCTAAGATACTTCTTAATAAATTTTTTAGAGAGAATCCTTCTTTTGCTTGTGAATTGCTTACAGGGGTAAAATTATTCCCTTTCCAGCATATGGCTATCAAGTCCATGATGGAGTCCGATTACTTTTTGGGGATCTGGAGTCGCGGAATGTCCAAAAGCTTCTCTACAGGCGTTTTCGCGCTCTTAGACGCTATTTTTAATCAAGGTGTTCAGATAGGTATCATCTCGAAGTCTTTTCGACAGTCTAAAATGATTTTTAAAAAGATAGAAGATATCGCAAAAAGCCCTAAAGCTGCATTCTTCTCTCAGTGTATAACTCGCACATCTAAGATGAATGACGAATGGGTTATGGAGATAGGGAGAAGCAGCATAAGAGCGTTACCTTTGGGTGACGGAGAAAAGTTGAGGGGTTTTCGTTTCCAACGGATGATTATTGACGAATTATTGCTGATGCCCGAAAAGATTTACAATGAGGTTATTATCCCCTTCTTGTCTGTTGTGGAGAATCCTACTGAAAGACAGGAAGTCTACGATCTAGAGACTAAGATGATAGAGCAGGGGAAAATGAAGGAAGAAGAAAGAAAACGGTGGCCAAACAACAAAATTATTGGTTTGTCTTCTGCTTCTTATAAATTTGAATATCTTTATAAAATATATCAAAAATACGAAGCTTTAATATTAAATGAGAACAATCAAGATGGAGCGCATAGAACGATAATGCATTTTAGTTATGATTGTGCGCCAGAACAACTTTATGATCAAAGCTTAATCAACCAATCTAAATCAACAATGAGCCAATCTCAGTTTGACCGAGAGTTTGGAGCTATTTTCACTGATGACAGTTCTGGATACTTTAAGGTTAGTAAGATGGCGGCTTGCACGGTCCCAGATGGAGAAGGTCAATCTGTAGAAGTAGTGGGCAACCCTAAAGACGAATACATCTTAGCTTTTGACCCATCGTGGTCTGAAAGTGAAAGTTCTGATGATTTTGCTATGCTTCTCATAAAAATAAACAAGCAGACGAGAAAAGGGACAATAGTTCACAGCTACGCTTTATCAGGAGCTAGCCTTAAAACTCATATAAAATATATGGCTTATGTACTTACACACTTCAATATATCAGCTGTGGTAGGAGATTACAACGGTGGAGTACAATTTATCAACTCTTGTAATGAAAGTGAGATATTCAAAAGGAAGAATTTAAATGTAGGAGTAATAGAGGCTGATTTAGACAAATCAAAAGATTACAATAAGAACTTAAGAAGGCTTAAGAATCAATATAACAAATCAGATAAAAAGTTTGTTTTCTTGAGGAAGCCTACATCTGCTTGGATTAGATTAGCTAATGAATCCCTACAATCAGCTTTTGACCACAAACGTATATTCTTCGCTGGTGCAGCAATGAATGATGACTACAACAATCAAAGAAAGTCTAGAGTTCCAATCGATCAATTAAAATTTATAAGAAACGATACAAATGAAAAAGGACCAAAAGGTGCGAGGATGATCGACTTCGTAGAGCATCAAAGAGATATGATGGATTTAATCAAAGTTCAGTGCGCTATGGTCCAAATTACGACTTCTGCACAAGGGACGCAGAGCTTCGACCTACCCCCTAACCTCAGAAAGCAGACTGGTGCGGATAAAGCCCGTAAAGATTCTTATTCTGCCTTAGTTCTAGGTAACTGGATGATGAATGTTGTTTTCGATATGGAATCGGATGACATATCAGACCAACAGAACACCTTCACTCCAATGTTTATTTCTTAACTTTTAAAAGTTGAAAGTTAACTTTGAGGTGTAAGATAATTTGTATCTCATGTCTAAAAGAAAATATATTAAGCGCTCCGAATATTGGAAGAAATTCAATATTTCAGATCATCCTTCACAAGCTAGTGATAATACAGAAGAGGCTTCCCCTGAATTACTAGGCGAGCCGTTTTACACTTCAGATGCTTCTTATAGTAATACATCTGAGGCTAGACGACAAGGGGCATCAACTAGCGACTTCTCAGGCTCTAGGACTAATCGTGCCGCTTACACTAATTTGCACAATCGATATTCAAGTATCCGTTCAGGGCTACTGCCTTACGAATACTCTTCTGAAGGAGTTACCTGCAGAGATGCTATAGAACTTTGTCAAAAAGCTTATTGCAACGTAGCTGTATTCCGAAACGCAATAGATATTATGTCAGAGTTCACCAACACTGATATCTACTTAGAAGGTGGCTCTAAAAAAAGCAGAGAGTTCTTTTACGAATGGTTTAAAAAAGTTAACATTATAGCCCTTAAAGATCAATATTTTAGAGAGTATTATCGTAGTGGTAATGTTTTCCTTTACCGTGTAGACGGAAAATTTAAAGCTGATGATTATGCTAGACTTATTAATCAAGTAGGTACGATTGGGACTTCTACTAATAAAATCCCTTTAAAATATATTTTGCTTAATCCATATGATGTCATAGCTAAGAGGGCGACGACTTTTACTTATGGAGGAGTATATCAGAAGGTGTTATCTGAATATGAGCTTGCTCGACTAGCCAACCCACAAACAGAAGAGGATATAGATATATTTAACGCTTTAGATGATGAAATAAAAGAGTCTATTAGGACAGGCTCCTTTAACAACAACGGTATTAGCATAGACCTAGATCCTCAGAGACTTTCTTTCTCTTTCTACAAGAAACAAGATTATGAGCCTTTTGCCATACCATTTGGATTCCCTGTGCTAGACGATATTAATGCAAAGCTTGAATTGAAGAAAATGGATCAATCCATTACTCGCACAGTAGAGAATGTTATTCTGCTTATTACTATGGGCGCAGATCCAGAAAAGGGAGGGGTTAACCCAAACAACATGGCTGCTATGCAAAACCTATTCAAAAATGAAAGTGTAGGTAGGGTTTTAGTTTCTGACTATACCACAAAAGCTGAATTTATTATCCCTGAGTTAAACTTAGTTCTCGGCCCTGAGAAGTATCAGATTCTCAATGAGGATATTAAACAAGGTCTGCAAAATATTGTAGTTGGAGAAGAGAAGTTCAATGCTACCCAAGTAAAAGCTCAAATATTTATTGATAGGCTACAGGAGTCGCGTCATGGATTTTTAAATGATTTCTTAAACAAAGAGATAAAAAGGATCGCTAAAGATTTAGGTTTCCGCTCTTGGCCTGAAGCTAAAATGAAAGATATCGATATGAGGGACGAAGTGCAACTAATGAGGGCTTCTACTCGGCTTATGGAGCTGGGCATTATTACTCCTAAACAAGGGATGGAAATGTTCCACAATGGAAAGTTCCCAGACCCCGATAAATTAGAGCCAGCTCAAAAAGAATTCCTTGAAGAGCGTGAAAAGGGTCACTTTAACCCTCTAGTCGGTGGAGTTCCTGTATTCGACCCTTCAGGCAGTTCATCAGGCCCAAGAAAAGAAAGCGGTAGGCCAGAGGGGACCACTGGTATTCCTCTAGCTAACGCTACTTACTCTAGGGCTAATATTCAAGATACAATCTATTCTATAGACAGTTTTATACATGACTCTAAGGCAAAAATGTCTTCTCATTTAAAAGTCGAAGAGCTTAGTCAAGCTCAAGAAGAGATGCTCTCTAACCTCTGCGAATCTATAGTTTGTTCACAGAATAAAGAATCTTGGGACGAAACCCTTGAATCATGTGTAAAAGATTTTAATAAAATAGAGGATTTAGATACTTTACGGGAGGTTTTAGATATATCATCTGAACATTCATTAGAGACTTATCCAGCAGCAATTCTATATCATAGCCATGAAAAATAATTTTGAGTATACAGAAAACGGTATCGAAGTTGATATCTCTGAAGCAATGCATTGCGGAGATAAAGACAAAGAAAGTCAATCTAAAAAAAAGAAATATTCTAGTTATGGTTCTCCAGATGTCGATAAACACTATTTTGATTCTAAGGACAAGGCTTTGGCTGATGCTAAGAAAATGGGGCTTACTGGCGTTCACTCGCATAAAGGGAAAGATGGAAAAGTTGTTTATATGGCTGGTCCCGATCACGCATCGTTTATGAAGAAGCATAAAGAGATGGTAAAAGAGACTGAAGCCGCCATGTCTCCAAAACAAAAAGCGGCTTTAGATAAAAATAAAGATGGTAAGGTAACTAAGGAGGATTTTAAACTTCTACGTAAAAAAGGTAAAAAGTCAGAGAGTAAAGAGGATAAATCTAAAAAAAGCTACGCTAACCTCTTAACTGACATAGCTAACAAAAAAGACTCTGAGTAAATATGGATTACAAATATACCGCGACTTTTGAAGCTCCGCTGTTATCTTGTGAGATAAACAAAGCTTCGTTGATATCAGAAGCTTCTCTAAAAAACTTAGAACCTCTTATACCAAAAGAAATAGACTACAATGAGAATGTAGATCTTATGGGTGTAGCTTTTAATGCTGCCGTCATAAATCAATTCAATAAGAATGGTGATGGTATGGATGCGGAAACCGCTGTCAAATACACCAATAAGTTTATTCATAAGCCAACTAATATTGAACATGATAAACAAAAAGTTGTAGGACACATTGTTTCAGCTGGTTACAGTGACTACAAATCTAGCAAACTTATAGAAGAAGAAACTGCGGCTTCTATGAAAGAGCCTTTCAATATAGCTTTGGGAGCTGTTTTATATAAGACTATAAACTCTAGTTTCACTAACTTAGTAGAGAAATCGCTAGACGAGAATAGCAAACAATTCCAAAAAGTCTCAGCGAGCTGGGAAGTTGGATTTAATGATTATGTTTTAGCTATTGGAAGTGATGAATTGAGCAAAGCTAGGATAGTTTCTGATCCTGAAGAAATAGCAGAAATGCAGGGGTTTTTGAGGAGCTATGGAGGGAACGGAAAAACTGATAAGGGCGAGACTATCAATAGACTTATCAAGGGTGACATTTATCCACTAGGTATAGCTTACACCTTGAATCCAGCCGCAGATGTTAAGGGGTTATACTCTTCCCCCAAGGAAACTAAAAAAGTTTTTATATCTGATAAAAGGGATAAAATTTCACAAAACAGTAATTTAAATGTAAACAACGAAAAGAACATTATTAATATGGAACTTGAAAAAACTCTAAACGAACTAAAGGATCTTCTTGGTGAGAAGAAATTCTCCAAAGAGGCGGTAGCTTCTATGACCGATACCTTTGCTGATGCAATCCGTCAACGGGACGAACAATACCGTAAGGATCTTGAAGCAGAGAAATTGGAGAAGGAAGAAAAAATCAAAGAATATGAAGACCTCAAAGCTTCGGTTGCAGAACTGGAAGCTAAATTTGGTGAAGCCAGTGAGCGTATCGTTTCCTTTGAGAATGAAAAGAAAGCTGAAGAAGCTGTTGCTTCGTTCAATACTCGTATGGATCAGATTGATGAGAAATTCGAACTTGATGACCAAGATCGTGAATTCCTCGCTTCTGAGCTTAAGGGTCTTGGAGATGAAGCTTCTTATGAGGCATTCGCTTCCAAACTCGATATTCTTTGGAAAACCAAAAATAAAGAGGTCCAAGAAGAGTTCAACTCTCAAATTCAAGCTCGTATTGATGAAGAAGTCGCTAAAAAACTTTCAACCGCTTCAACTGAAGAGGTTAAAATCGAAGACGCTCTCGACGCTGCTGAAGTTGTGGATGCAGAAGTATCCAACGCTAATGAAGCTGTAGCTTCCCAAGAGCCTTCACTGCGCGATAAGTTCGCATCAGCTTTCTCTCGCGAGAATATTCAAATTTCTTAGAAAACAAACAAAAAATAGATTATGGCATTACGAATTCTACCATTCAGACAATACTCTGACCACGATGTTGTGAACATGTACGCTGTCATTGGCAGTGATGTTCTCACAAGCACTACTGACACAGGCGCTGGCGATGCTGGCGTTTTCGTGAAAGTATCAGACGGTAACTTTGATAACGATCCTGTAACCTACCAGACGAACAGCTACTTGGGTAAAACCGATTATCCTTTCGTTGGTACTACAGATATGTATCCTGAAGTTAATCTCAAGATTACAGGTTCTACCTCTGGGGATGTCCCCTTGGGTTTGACATTGTATCAAACTGCAAAAAATGATGAGAACGGCGAGAAGCTGCTCTACAATCCACAGAAACAAGAAGAACTGCAAGCACTGCTTCCAGGACAAGCTGTTCCAGTTGCTACTAAAGGAATTTTCACACTAGCAACTTCTGCTTTTGATGGAACTGCTGCTAGCTACGCTCCAGGAACTGCTATCATCGCTTCTAATAACACTGCTGGAAAAGTCACTGGTGCTGCTCGCGGTGCTGCTAAAGCTTTCGGACATGTTCTTGGAACAGGAACTCGCACAAGCGTCGGACCTACCACTGATCAGTTTGCTGGCGATTACATCGTTGTATCTTTTGATTGTAACCGATAAATAGAAAGAATTTTATTATTATGAAAATCACTTTAAAACGTACCCCAGAACAAGTCGAGCTTGTGAAAGCTATGGCTTCCCGCAACCGCACTGTTGCACATGAGGCTCAAGTAGCTCTTGCTGATTTCATCGGACCAGTTTTGGCCGAGGTTCTCAACAATGCTCCTACTATCAGCACTCTCTTCCAGTCGCTTCAATTTGACGCTGACGACAATCCTAGCATCCCGCTTGACCTTTACTACGACATCTCTGATGAAGATTATGTCAAAGTATGGAGCCAAAGCCATGCTGGTGGACTTCCAAGTAACCAAGTGCTTCCTACAGCTTCCGAGCTGAAGCTTGCCACTTACACTCTTGATTCTGCTGTTGACTTTGATCGTCGTTACGCCGCTAAAAGCCGCATGGATGTTATTGGTAAGACTTTCTCCCGTGTTGCACAGGAGATTCTTCTTAAGCAGGAGCGCACTTCCGCTTCCCTAGTCATGACTTCGCTTGCTAACGCAACCATTAGAACATCTCCACTCGCTGGCGATGCTCAGGTTTTCCGTTCTGCTCTTGCTGGTTCATTCCTTATCGATGACCTAAATAAGCTTATGATTCTTGCTAAGCGCGTCAATACTTCATGGATCGGTGGAACTCCCACCTCTCGCACTCGCGGTATTACTGACCTTATCGTTTCTCCAGAGATTATCGGTAGCATTCGCTCTATGGCTTATAACCCTGTTAACACTCGCGGCGGTGACGGCGCAGGTTCAGCTGGTGACGCTTCAGATGCAATTGGTATCGCAGCTCCAGAATCACTTCGTGAAGATCTTTTCCGCAATGCTGGTCTTGATAGCTTCATGGGTCTTAACATTCTTGAGTTTAACGAGATGGGTAAAGGACAGAAGTTCAACACTATCTTTGATACTGCTGCAGGGAGTACCTCCTTCGCTGAGTTCGATGGAAGCAACACAGCTGTATTTGACGGTGCTGCTAGTGAGATCGTCGTTGGAGTTGATCGCACTCGCGATTCCCTCATGCGCGTTGTTGCTACTGATCCAGATAGCAACAGTGAGATGAACTTGATTGCAGATGACCAATACAGTGTTCGTCAGAACAAGATTGGTTACTACGGTCAAATCGAAGAAGGTCGTGTTGTCCTTGACAACCGTGTCCTCCTTGGATGTATCGTCTAAGCTAGACTTAACACTTATAAAGAGAGCCACTCCTTCGGGGGTGGCTTTTTTTTGTAATTTTTTTATTTAGTGTATATAATACTGTATGGCTGACGAAGAAAACAAAGAAGAGAATGGAATGCCTTTCAATGAGGTGACTACTGGGCAAGAGATTCCCCCTAAGAAGGGTTTGTTGGAGGAGTTAGATGAGCTTAGGGCGAATGGCCAGACTAGCACAGCTAGATATCAAGAGGTAATGAAAGAGGTGGAAGTTATCTTTGGGACAGGGGAGACCAATAGTTTTGGCACTAATGATATTAATATTCTTAAAGAGAAGCTAAACAAAATGAGCAAGGCAGATCTCCAAGCTTTCTCTCGTAAGGTAGGAGTCAATCCATACTACGAAAAAGGCGCTGTCCATGACAATATTATCAAGGAGTTCAATAGGTATAACAGCAGAGGTAATATCGCTACTGCACCACAGCCAGTTCCAGCTGTGGAACTAGACCCTAATAATCCTAAACATAAAGAAGTTCTTGATTGGTTAAATCAATAAAGATGGTGTAATAAACTACATGCCGAATGTATTAGAAGACCTCGCTTCAGGGATTGTCACCACAGAATTTGATGGTGATACAGGGATAGCTACAGTCGCTAGTGTTAGCGGGTGGCTTTATGAGAACTTAGGACAAGTCAATACTTACCTCTATACAAACTTTAGTGGAGATAACGCCACAGGGACATATGGATTTATGGATATTGAAGCTCAGAACGTCCTCAAAGAGCTATACCTTTCTAATTACTACAATAAAGAGGCTAGGAACGCCCTCAGAGGCATTACTAAGTCATCTGTGAGTGGAGACAACGTTTTGTCCCTAAGAGACGGTGAGAGCGCTGTGACGTTCATTAACCGTAATGAGGTATCTAAAGTCTATCGAGGGTTAGCTAACGACTGTATGGATAAGGTCACTCAAATGGCAGCTCAATACAACATCTACCAAGCCCAACCTAGACAGTTGGGTGGTATAGATGCTAGTGGAATAGGTGTGGTTTACACCTAGATTACTTACCTTGTAGGATAGCCTTCTGCTTAAGGTATTCGGCACGAATAGCATCATCCTGTTCGGGATGAGCTTTACGGGCTGCGACAAACTCCTTCTTAAGATCTCCAAGGGTCTTAGGCTTAGGCGTAGGCTTAGGCTTAGTGGCTTCAGGCTTTTTGGCCTCTACTTTTTTAGGAGATTCCGCCTTCTTAGGGGTTTCTACTTTCTTTTTTGAATCACTCATAGCTTTTAGTGGAAATCTTTCCAGTCTTTACCATCGTTACAAACTTTATTTGGTCTACGTCCTTGATAGCCGCCTGAAGATTTAGGTTTCTCTTCTTTAGGCTGCTCTTCTTTATGCTCCGATTTTGGGGAGAAAAAGCTGCTTGCTGGTTGTTCTTTTTTATCAGACATATCAAGTTTATTATGCAGTGAAGACTTTGTTAACTCCATTTATTCCACTCATGAATACTCCGTTAAGCTCGTCATTAGGTCCGCCAATTTGAGTAGAGAATGTGATATCGACAGTCTTGTTGGACCCAATACTAGAGGAGAAAGATTGGCTATCTATTTTTAAACCTTTCATTTTATACTGAATAGCTTCTGCTCCTGTAGTATCTTTAATAATAATACTTGCTTCTTTAACTGAAGAGTCTAATAGATCTGCTAAGTTCCCTGCTTGTGAATCTGCTACAATCGCGCTAATGTTCATAGTAGCTGTCACTGGGAAGTCTACTTCTCTAGCAAACGGGAAACGGCTACCGAGTCTATCAATAGGAGACCTTGAGAGAGGCAATGAGATTGAAGCGCTTTGGACATGAGCCGAGCCGTCACCATCGAGTTTTACTAGAGAGAGTCCATTTACATCAGTGAGAGTGAGAGTGACATCTCCTGGACGTAAAGCTGTAATAGGCGCGGCACCTAACGCACCAGTAATACCTCCATCTTGAGTTGGGTCTGGCAGCAGCGAAAATGTACCGATCTTCGTTCCAGCTTCCTGATCTACTGCTGGGTTTGGTATCATGCCAGTATAGTTAGAGGAGTTCATATTAGCTCCTTCTACCGTGACATTAACAGTTGGTAAAGAACCAACCGCCAACTCTACACTATAATCACTCACATAGCAGTTACCTACACCGATAACGGTATCGTTAGTGTCAAGAGCGGCTCCTGCGGCTTTATTCAAATCTTCACCATCAGGGGAAGTCGCTATAAAGAAGTTGACTCCAGAACTAGAAGTCAAGTGTCCAGAGGCGAAATTACCCGAAGTATTTGCGGCACTAGTAGTATCCCTATTCATACCAATACCAGTTGTTTGTACGAAAAACCCTAAAGATCTTTCATTAAAACCGTCTGTAAGATAATAACTAAAATCAAGACTGACCGTGGGAGGATCTAGCACTAAGGAATCAATCCTCGCTAAATCTCCAAACTGGTTAACGTCTTGACGATTGATAGTGAAGCTGTAGTTCGCGCTTTGAACGCGGTTTAGCTGTTCGTGGTCGTCTGCTGCGGTTACACTAGCGAGTTTGCTAACATATAAGCCTTCTGATTGGTAAATTACTCTGTTTCTTGGCATAATTAAAGATTCTTTATTTTGTTTACAGTTTTAATATTAAAATATGAAATTTATTGGAAGCGATATCTATATTGTTCTATGTCAAAATCTACAAATCCGACATAAAGCTCATTCGCAAGGACATTTCTAGTCCTATCTGTTAGTTTTGAGGTTCTAACTTTCTCTATACAGAACTTAGTTTCCCCTTCGTAGTCTTCTGCTATACCTGTGTAATTAAAGCTCCCTCCTTTTAGATCTCCGAGTTCTGTGATTGGGTAGCCTGACATTGGTATAGCCGCAATAACTTCATCTACTGAATCCATAAAGATAGACATGACTCCATCTAATTGGTATGTGTCCTCTGCGAGAACAACAGCTTTAGCTTGGACTTTTGTCTCTTGCATACCTCCAAGAGCAAATGGGCTATTCTCTGCTTGAGAAACAGACAGGAAAATAGCAGGTACTACGTCATCATAAGGCTCAATATACGTAAGTGGGCCAGAAGGCAGTCTTGAATTAACAGTGTATTTGTTTTCTACTATTAAATCATCTTCGGTATCATTAGTGAGATAAACACTGAAATCTTTTACCGCGAACTCCCCTGTGACGGTCATACTTGTATCACTACCAGAGAATAAAGCTCTGCCATTTTCAAAATCGAAAACCACACCGTCATCTCGACCTGATGTGCCAGCCCCTACTACTGAAACCCCTGTAGGTATAATAGCTCCAGAAATTGATGAATCTGTTACCCATTGTTTATAAGGGCTTCCATAAGCCACATATCTAGAATCTAATCTGGGGTCAGCATAATTAAATAGTTCTCCAGTCTTATTGCTGTAAGCTTCACCTTTTTTAAGTAAGAAATTATCAAACCACAAAAAGAAAGATGAGGTTAGTTTGTGTTGGAATTGTTCAATCATTTCAAGTTTTCAAATCGTTTTCGGTATCTTTTAATCAAAGAAGATATATAAGGTCTATTTTGAAATCTACCGCTTCTGACTTTCTTTACACGGCTTTGGATAGCTGCCCCCGATCTTCCGTCACTTTTTCTTAATAAATATCCTAAGCCTGACAAGCCTCTTTCTATACCTTCAGCCCAACTTCTTCCAGAAGCCCAAGGTAAAGGTGTGACCATGAATATATCTTCTGCTGTAGGTAAGGATACTTCAAATTCAACTCCTATGCCCCTCTGTTTTACTTCTTGTTTATAAATTATTTGAGTTCCCTCTAACATGTTTAATATGGGAGATATTGGTTGCTCTCCCGAATTAAATCCTATAAATGCAAATAAATTACTAATACCACCAAGAGTACCACTAATATTTGATGCCCCAGATCCTTCTAACAGCTCTATAGTTACAGGATCAGTCAAAAACTCTTTGATCATTTCATTTTTTAGATCTTTGAATTTCTTGTTTATATCCTTTTCAAAGTCTCTTCTTAGAGCTTTTGGGGCTTGCCTTTTTAAAGCATTCTGGACATCTATAGGTAGTTTTGCCATTTATTCAGTTGGGCTTAGAACGAAGGTGTAGAACTGATTAGAGGTGAAACCTCTAGGCGTACCATCACTTTCTATTATAAACATTGTGCCATCAAACTCAACTCTACGAGCTTCACTAAGGTAGTTGTAACCATCTACTTTAACCACTATTCTTACTGTACCATCAGATACTACCACTTTGTTTTGAGTGCCAGCTTGATCTGCTGGGCCATCATCTGTCAAATACGATGTATCCATGTCATCGTAATATATCCGAGCCTGAAAAGTCTGAGATTCCGTGGAATATTCAACTGAACTGTCAGAACCAGTATTAGTTCTTCCATACAAAGAGTTCCAAGAGCTATTAGAAGCTATGAGGGTTTTCTTAGCATTCTTATAAACTGTTATAGTTCGCGCAAATGTAGTATGTAAAGTGTCAGCTAAGTTCTGAACTTTTGTTATTTGGTCGCTTGATAAAAAACCTGCCATGTTGATTTTTACACTATTATTTATATAATAAGATAGGTTTAAGGATGAACGCTAAAAAAAATTTGGAAAAGTTGTCTAATGATGAGATTTCTAGGCTTTTCAAGATGATGCTAATGTTGGTTGAAGATATGAAGAAAGACCATGATTTTCATTATGAGAAGCTTTATAAAAATATCCCAAAGAAGTATCATCCAATTATAGATACCGCAGATCACTTTACCCCTGATAAGGCTGATTGGATTCGAAAAAGAATTTTAGATTGCGGCAATGAATCTATTAGAAATTTGTGTTCTAGAATCGATAATTATCAGGTAAGTTTTACATTTAAATAAGGAAAAAGGTTATGGCATTTAAAGAATTATATTCGTTCACCATCGAAGAAGAAAAAGAAGTCGAAAAAACTTCTAAAAGAAAAAACAAGAAGACTGGAGAGGAGACCACTGTCACTAAAAAAGTGAAGCAAAAAGTCCCGATTCAAATTTCTATTAAACGCCCTTCCCGTAGAGAACTGGAAGAAGCTGAGCTGGAATACTCTGTGGAGATGAGCCGCTGTGTTAAAAAAGGTATTTTGACTAAGGCTATGCTATATAAGAAATACAGTGATACTGGCGGTGTCTGGACTGAAGACGAGGCTAAAGATTACGGGGTTCTTTATAAAGAAACCTTTGAAATTCAAAATAAGTATGTTCGTCTAGAGACTATTGAAAAAAAGACTGATGCTCAACTAAAAGAGCTGGACCAGTTAAAGACTGACCTAGCAGAGATTAGGCGCAAGCTCGTAGATGCTGAGACTTCGATGGAAAGCTTGTTTAACCATACCGCTGATAATAAAGCTCAAAACAGACTACTTCTTTGGTATACACTTATGCTTACAAACATCAAGGCTGATGCTGATGGGGAGTTCGCTCCTTATTTTCAAGGTAAGGATTTTGATGAAAAAATTGAAGATTACTACAAGAAAGAGGACGAGGCTTCTGCATTTTACTCAGACGTTGTAAAAAAAGTTACCACGGTCTTAGCTTTCTGGTTCTTTAACCAAGCATCTTCTCCTGACGAATTTAATAAGCTTATTGAAGATGTCGAAAAAGGTGAGGTTTGAAGGATGAGTTCTATATCTCTTTAATAGGGGAAGCTTTTGATGGCTATACAGAGGCATCTTTAGGTGATAGTATTGTTTATATTAAACATGTAAATATTAGAGACCAAAGATATCTCCACAAATACTTCGAAAAATATAAAGATGTAGCCCTAAAGAGGGGTCTTGAGACAGAAGCTGAGAGAATAAAATACGTCTTAGAAGAGAAACTTTGGGAAGAGAAAGATGATATGAAAATCGCTTCTCTTGAAGGCGAGATCACAAATCTAAAAAACACTGTCAATCAACTCCTACTAGCCTCTCAAAGAGAAGAGTATAATAAGATTATACTGGAGAGAGCTGAAGAATTATACGAATTAAAGAAAAGCCGTTCTGAAGTCGTTGGAAAAACTGCAGAAGATTATGGTACTGGGAGGAGTTCAGATGAATTATTAAGATTTTTATTGTTTAAAGATAAAGATTTAACACAGAACCTCTATACAGAGGATGAATTTTCAGAATTAGAAGGTTGGGAAATAAAACAATTAACTGACTTACATCTAGATATACAATCTAGATTAGCTGATGACAAGATACAGAAGGCTGTACTACGGCCATTCTTTAGTATGTATCTATCTCTTTGTGAAGATGCTTACGGATTCTACCAGAAACCTGTAACAGAACTCACTATATATCAACTACGGGTAGTATTGTTTGGTAGGATGTTCTTCAACATCTTTCAACATACAGAAGATATACCTGATAACATCCGAGATGACCCAGAAAAATTGCTAGCATACTCCCAGAGTAAATCTAGCGGTAACACAGGTGGAATTAGAGATGACGCTGATAGCTCTGTTGTATTCGGGGCTACCAATCAAGATGTTAAAGAACTCGGCGGGGAGAAGGCTGTATCTCTTTCGGAAGAAGCTAAAAAGCACGGTGGTCAACTAGATATGACACAAATGATGCGATTAGCTGGGCATGATGTGTAAATCTT
>UPTG01001164.1_pt1 | contig 19829 bp, 22 predicted proteins | sample 2160121 | NCBI WGS metagenome assembly UPTG01 (sample SAMN06266255, study PRJEB28933) | marine metagenome | isolation source: Columbia River Estuary | place: USA:Columbia River Estuary, USA | collected 2014-07-27
CAAGAGGAAAAAAACTAATCTAAATTATAGGAAATAAAATGAACAGATATTACGATAAAGATGCTGACCTTTCAATTATTCAAGGAAAAAAAGTAGCCATTATTGGCTATGGATCTCAAGGCCATGCTCACGCCAATAATCTGAAGGATTCAGGAGTAGAAGTAGTTGTTGGTCTTAGAGAGGGGTCGTCTTCAGCGACTAAAGCTAAAGAGGCTGGTTTAGGTGTTATGTCCGTTGAAGAGGCTAGTGGATGGGCAGATGTAGTTATGGTCTTGGCACCCGACGAATTCCAGGCAAGTATTTATTCCCAAGATATAGAGCCTAATTTAAAAAAGGGCGTTGCTTTGGCTTTTGCTCATGGTTTAAATATTCATTTTGACATGATTATTCCTAGAGAGGATCTTGATGTCATTATGATTGCTCCAAAAGCTCCAGGCCATACTGTTCGTTCAGAGTTCGTTAAGGGTGGCGGCATTCCAGATTTAATTGCAGTTAAGCAAGATGCCTCTGGTAATGCTAAAGAAATAGCGCTTTCGTATGCTTCAGCAATTGGTGGTGGAAGAACGGGCATCCTCGAAACAAGCTTTAGAGAAGAAACTGAAACTGATCTGTTTGGAGAACAAGTTGTTTTGTGCGGCGGAACTACTTCGTTAGTACAGGCTGGCTTTGAAACACTAGTTGAAGCTGGATATGAGCCTGAAATGGCTTATTTTGAGTGTCTACATGAGTTAAAGTTAATCGTAGACTTACTATATGAGGGAGGCATTGCAAATATGCGTTATTCAATATCTAATACCGCAGAATATGGTGATGTGACAAGAGGCCCTAGAATAGTTACCGAAGAAACCAAAGCCGAAATGAAGAAAATTTTAAGTGAAATTCAAAGCGGTGCTTTTGCTAAAGAATTTGTTAGCAATGTTGGTGACTTGCCAGGTCGTCGCGATGTTCAGCGTAAACATCAAATTGAAACTGTTGGTGAAAGCTTGCGTTCAATGATGCCTTGGATTGCAAAAAATAAATTAGTTGATCAATCCAAAAACTAAAACTAAGTAATTATGTCATCTTTTTTAAAAAGTCATGACTGAAAAAATACCAAGCAAAAGAGGAATTTACCTACTGCCAAGCGTTTTAACAACGTTTGGTATGTTTGCTGGATTCTATTCAATTATCTCATCAATCAATGGTGAATTCACCATAGCTGCTATTTCAATAATGATTGCTATGATGTGGGATACACTTGATGGTCGTGTAGCTCGACTTACAAATACTCAGAGTGCATTTGGTGCTGAATATGACTCACTTGCAGATTTGGTGTCATTTGGTTTAGCCCCAGCTCTTTTGGTTTATGAGTGGTCGCTATATGAACTAGGAAGGTTTGGTTGGCTCGCTGCCTTTGTGTATTTAGCTTGTGCAGCTTTAAGACTTGCTAGATTTAATACTCAAGTTGGTATAGCTGATAAAAGGTTTTTTCAAGGACTGCCTTCACCTGCTGCTGCTGGCGTAATTGCTAGCATGATATGGCTTAAGATTTGGACATTTGCATCTTTTGATTCTGAGGTCATTTCTTTAGGGTATTACCTTGGTGCAGGTATTACAATCTTGTGCGGTATTTTGATGGTTAGTAACGTTCGATACTATAGTTTTAAAGAACTTGATTCTAAAAAAGCCTCATTCAGATTCCTTTTATTGATTGTTTTGAGTCTAATCATTTTGATGTATAAACCAAACATTATATTATTCACTGGGTTTTTTCTCTATTTGCTCTCTGGTCCTTTTATCACTATTACTGGACTCAATAAAAGGCGAATCGAGAAAAAACAAAGTAAAGGATCTTAAGTTCCTCTATAATCTACGCGTATGAATAAAGTATTTAATTTATTAACTTCACTTTCACTGAGCAAGCTCTTTGCTTTGTTACGATTATTGCCGTAAGGCAATAATAATCATAATAGACGAAGGTCTATCACTACAACTTAAGATAAAATTCGGAAAAATAAAAGGAGCAAGCAATGTCCGAAAAACTAATTATATTTGATACAACTTTAAGAGATGGAGAGCAATCACCTGGTGCATCAATGACCAAGGATGAAAAAGTTCGTATTGCCAAAAGTTTAGAAAAGATGAAGGTAGATGTTATTGAAGCTGGTTTTGCGATCGCCTCACAAGGTGATTTTGAAGCTGTTCAGGCGGTTGCTAAAGCGGTAAAAGATTCAACTATATGTTCACTAGCAAGAGCTCTCGATAAAGATATTGATCGTGCAGGCGAATCTATTAAAAATGCAAACTCGTCTCGAATTCATACCTTTATAGCGACATCAGATATTCATATGAAAATGAAGCTCGGGATGACGCCTGATGAGGTTGTAAGCCAAGCAGTTCGTTCAGTAAAAAGAGCTACTAAGTTTACTGATAATATTGAGTTTAGTCCTGAAGATGCTGGACGTTCAGATACGGATTTTCTTTGTAGAATTATAGAGGCTGCAATCAATGCAGGCGCTACTACTATTAATATTCCTGATACCGTTGGGTACAGTATTCCTTTCCAGTTTGGTAATACTATGAAAGAGCTGATAGAGCGAATTCCAAACTCTGATAAAGCCATCTTTTCGGCACACTGTCATAATGACTTAGGGCTCGCAGTTTCAAACTCTCTGTCGGCTGTATTAAATGGTGCGAGACAAATAGAGTGTACGATTAATGGGCTAGGTGAAAGAGCAGGAAATACCTCCTTAGAAGAGGTTGTAATGGCTGTTCGAACAAGGCAGGATGTTTTTGGTTGCGATACTAATATCGATGCTACTGGGATTCTTGCTGCTTCTAGACTAGTTTCATCAATTACAGGTTTTGTGGTTCAGCCCAATAAAGCGATTGTCGGAGCGAATGCGTTTGCTCATGAAGCAGGCATTCATCAAGATGGCGTTCTAAAGCACAGAGAGACTTATGAAATCATGAAGGCTGAAGATGTTGGATGGAATAATAACTCTCTAGTTTTGGGGAAGCATTCAGGGCGAAATGCATTTAAATCAAGATTAAGCGAGTTAGGCGTTGAGTTTGAATCTGATGAAGCTCTCAATGATGCGTTTTCTAGATTTAAAACTTTGGCTGACAAGAAGCATGATATTTTCGATGAGGATCTTCAGGCACTTGTTTCAGAGGCTCAAACAGAGTCAACAGAAATTATTCGTTTAGTTTCACTAAAAGTTTCCGCTGAATCTGGAAAAGTAAATACTGCAAATGTAACACTTTCAATAAACGGTGATGAGCATAGTGCTTCAGCTTCAACCTCGGGAGCTGTTGACGCAACTTTTAATGCTGTCCTGTCTTTGGTTGATATAGATCCAAAACTTCAGCTGTATTCTGTTTCAAATGTGACTCAAGGAACAGATTCACTTGGAGAGGTTAATGTTCGTTTAGAGCATGAAGGAAAAGTCTTTAATGGTCAAGGCGTTGATACCGATATTATTACCTCTTCAGCAAAGGCTTATGTTCATGCACTGAATAAAGTGATGGCAAATGTAGAGCGCGCACATCCACAAATATAAAGATGCAGTCAAGAAATGATTATCTCGAGGCGCTTGGAATTCCAGACTTTTTGTACTCTAAAGTCGATTCTACTTCCAGTATTTCATCTCCACTAAGCATCATGGTATTAGAGTTAAGTTCAAAGGACTCTTTTTGCGAAGCCGGTAATACTCGAGATTTGCTGGTTAAAATGTTGGCTTCGATTGGTCTAGATTTGAATAGTGTTCATCTGGCTTCGATTGAAAAAAGTAATCTTGACAGTTTTATTGCCGATAATCCTGCTCAGGTTGTATTGGTTATGGATTCAACATTTAAGTCAGATAAGTCATCTCTTTTTTCGACATACCATCCAAGAGATGTTATTAAAGACTCACATCTTAAGCGTGAAACTTGGGAAATTTTAAAAAAGGTAAAACAATGTCTCAAGTAGATTACTCACTTAAATCTTACAAAAGACCAAAGCTTGAAACGCCAAATGGCGAGAAAAAACTTTTGCTGCATTCATGTTGTGCTCCTTGTGCTGGTGAAATCATGGAAGCGCTTGCGGCTTCTGATATTGATACGACGATTTATTTTTATAATCCGAATATCCATCCTAAGGATGAGTATGAGCTCAGAAAAGATGAAAATATTCGCTTTGCAGAAAAACTAGGCATGCCAATTATTGATGCAGATTATGATAGGGATGAGTGGTTTGAAAGAACCAAAGGTCAAGAAAATGAACCTGAGAGAGGAGAGAGGTGTTCTACTTGTTTTGATATGAGATTTCAAAAAACAGCTAAATTTGCATCTGAAAATGATTTTGATATTATTTCATCCACACTCGGTATTTCTCGATGGAAGGATATGAATCAAATCAATGAGTCCGGTGCAAAATCTTCAGCGCCTCATAAAATTCCATACTGGGATTTCAATTGGCGTAAACAAGGCGGCTCTTCCAGAATGCTTGAATTATCCAAAAAAGAAAACTTTTATCAGCAAGAGTACTGTGGGTGCGTCTATTCTTTAAGGGATACAAATAACTGGCGCATTGCCAAAGGGCGCAATAAGATTGAGCGAGGAGTTAAGTTCTATCAAGAGGCTAAGCTTAAGCTTTCACAAATCGATTAGTTCTCGATCAAATATAATAATAATGATTTTTGAACGTGAAGGCGATTTTCAGCTTCACTCCAAACAACGCTTTGATTCCCATCTATAACCTCAGAGCTAACCTCTTTTTCGCGATAGGCTGGTAGACAGTGCATAAAGATGGCATCCTTTTTAGCTTGATTCATCATATTTTGGTCTACTTGAAAGCCCGTAAAGGCTAATTCTCGTTGCTTTTTCTCAGATTCTTGGCCCATACTAGTCCAAACATCGGTAACGATTATGTCAGCATTTTCACAAGCCATCAGAGGATCACTGTAAAAGTTAATGTTCTTTTTGTAATTTTCAATGAACAATTCAGATGGCTCATATCCCTTGGGCGTTGCAATTGATAATTCAAAATCAAAGATTCCAGCCGCCTGCATATAGGTTTGACAGACATTGCAACCATCTCCAATCCAGGCAATCTTTTTATTTTTGATTGAACCATTCATTTCTTGATAAGTCATTAAGTCAGCAAGTATTTGACAAGGATGCGATTCATCTGACAGAGCATTAATGACGGGTTTACTAGAATGCTTAGAAAACTCAATAATATCTTCATGTGAAGACAGTCTGAGCATAACTGCATCAACCATCGAACTAATAACGATTGCACTATCAGTAATGGGCTCTCCTCTTCCTAGCTGAATATCTTTTTCAGATAAGAAAAGTGACTGGCCACCAAGCTGAGTCATTCCTGCCTCAAAAGAGACTCTAGTTCTTGTTGAGGATTTATCAAAAATCATAGCTAATGTTTTATTTTTTAGAGTGTCATTGATTTGACCAGATTTATGCTCTTTTTTAAGCGATATTGCTTGGTCAATAATTCCCTGTAACTCTTTTAAGCTGAGATCGTCAAAGTTAATGAAATGTTTAATCATAATTATTTCCTAGGTGCTAATTAGCTTGATGAGTTTGCTAATTAATATATCAATTTCTTCTTTCGTAATTATCAAAGGTGGCAACATTCTTATAGTAGTTCCAGTCACATTAATAAGAAGGTTGTCTTTCAAAGCTTTTTTGACTAGTTGACTGCAATCAATAATATTGCTATCAAGACCAATTCCAATCATTAGTCCTTTGATACGAAGTTCTTTAACAGCAATATTATTTTTTATTTTGTTGTCAAATTCTGACCTAAAGTACTCGCTCATTTTATTGACGTTTTCAAGTACATTAGTGTTTTGAAATACATCAAGAACGCCAAGTGCTGCTGAGGTCACTAATGGATTTCCACCAAAAGTAGAGCCGTGGGTTCCTGGAGTGAGCATTTTTGAGGCTACTCCTTTTGCTAAACACGCACCAATGGGAACTCCATTGCCAAGACCTTTGGCCAGACATAGAATGTCTGGAGTAATTTGGTTGTGCTCATGAGCAAAAAGTTTGCCAGTTCTCCCCATGCAAGATTGAACACCATCAAGAATTAACAACCATCCATTTTTATTGCATACCTCTTGAACTTTATTTAAGTAATCATTTTTTGGAATGATAATTCCAGCCTCTCCCTGAATTGGCTCAACCATTACAGCAACCACATTAGCATTACTTTGATAATCACTAATGGCTTCAATGTCATCATAATTAACATGAATAAATTCACTCATTAATGGTGCAAATCCGGCCTGAACTTTACTTTGTCCGGTTGCGGAAAGAGTCGCCATTGTTCGCCCATGAAAACCTTGATTAGCGGTTAGAATTACTGGTTTTTCAATGTCTTTACTTCTGGCAAAAAGCCTTACAATTTTTATTGCTGCTTCATTGGCTTCAGCGCCAGAGTTTGAAAAGAAAACTTTGTCCATCTTGGCAAGAGTGCAGAGCTCCTTAGCAAGCTTTTCCTGATTTCCAATTCTATAAACATTCGAAGTATGGAGAAGTTGCTGCGATTGATCGATAAGATTTTTTGTTATAACTGGGTGACAATGACCCAGGTTCACAACTCCAATACCTGAAAGAGCATCAAGATACTGATCTCCTTTTGTGTCAGTTAACCAGCATCCTTCTCCTTTGACAAAGGTCACCTCGAGAGGAGAATAGTTAGACATTAAGTTGGACATAAATATTATATTATTAGTTAAACAAAAAAAGCCCCATAATGGGGCTTTTGAAACTAGGTCTTTTTTTGATTTAAGACAAATTAGCCGCCATTAATAAACAATACTGAAGACAAGATCTTCGAGAATTGAGTCGTCTGGTTTTGCAAGATATTGTTGGCATTCGAGTTTCATAAATCCTAAAAGAAATATTATAACCTAAATGTAGTAGGGATATTTTCTGTAATTGTTTAAATATAAAAGATAAAAAAGTTAAATAAGAGATGCATTTTATGACACAATATAAATGCAAGAAAAACAATTTTATTTCATTAATCTAAGGAGTAAAAATGCAATTAAACCTTTCTGGTCATCATCTCGATATTACATCTGCCATCCGGCAACACACAAGCGATAAGCTTTCCAAAATTAAACATCACTTTGACAATGTAATGAACGTCAATATGATTTTAGAAGTTCAAAAAGATATTCAGACTGCTGAAGCGACCATTCATGTCAGTGGTGCAGACTTATTTGCAAAAGCACAAAGTAATGACATGTATGTTTCTATAGATCAGCTAATCAATAAATTAGATTCTCAAATAATTAAACATAAAGAAAAACTACATAACCACAGAGCTTAGCTCATATAAATTATAATATGTTGTAATAGCTGCATACCAATTCTTGATTGTTATGCAGCTCAAAACAACTGGTAATAGATATGGCTGAGATTGAACTGACGAGTTTCGAAGTAAGTCTCCAAAATTTGATGATTGCGCTTGAAGCATCTGACTATGATGAGGCCAAACAACAAATTAAAGATCTCCATCCCGGAGAAATTGCACTCTTACTAGAAGCAATACAGCCCAAAGATCGCTCGGTCCTGTGGCCAAGCATTGAAATTTCAATTCAAGGGGAAATTTTAAAAGAGGTTAGTGAGGATGTTCAGTCTCAACTTATTAGTGAGATGACCGTTGATTCACTTGTCAAAGCTACTGAAAAATTAGATACTGATGACTTGGCTGACATTGTTCCTAATATGCCTGAGTCTGCTGTTCATAGTCTTTTATTGACACTTGATTTTAAGCATCGTGAGCGTCTTAACAAGATTCTGAGTTATCCAGAAGATTCAGCCGGTGGTTTAATGAATACTGACTTTATAACTGTCAGACCAGATGTATCAATCAGGGCAGTAATCAGATACTTAAGATTGCTCAAAGAAATGCCTATTGATACGGATCAAGTTTTTGTAGTTGATCGAAATTTTAATTATCTTGGATCTTTATTAATAACCTCCTTGTTAACTGAAGAGCCTGAACGAATGGTTGAGACATTAATCAACAATGATTTTTCCAAGCCAGTTAGTGCTGATACTGATGAAACAGAGGTTGCTCTCTTGTTTGAACAAAGGAATCTGATCTCTGCTCCAGTAATTGATGAAAACAATCAGCTGGTTGGAAGGATAACGATTGATGATGTTGTTGATGTCATCCGTGATCAGGCAGAGCACTCAGTCATGTCAATGGTGGGTTTGGATGAAGATGAGGATGTGTTTGCACCAATCATTCAAAGTTCAAAAAGAAGAAGCGTTTGGCTTGGAGTTAACCTAGTCACTGCTTTTATAGCTGTGTATTTTATTGGTCTTTTTGAAGCCACATTGCAACAGAAAATTGCTCTTGCAATTTTAATGCCGGTTGTTGCTAGCATGGGTGGTATTGCTGGAACTCAAACCTTAATCATAGTGACTCGAGGCATTGCAACCGGAAGGGTGACTACTGCAAATATTAAGACTTTAATTAATAAAGAGGTTGCTGTCAGTGGATTAAATGGAATTATTTGGTCTATAGTAATTGGCTTAATTACTTATTATTGGTTTGCAGATTTACTTTTAAGTCTAATTATTGCGTTAGCAATCATAACGAATTTAGTTGTTGCGGCTTTTTCAGGGGCTTTTTTACCGCTACTTCTCTCAAAACTAAAAATTGATCCTGCACTAGCTGGTGGCGTTATTTTAACAACCATTACCGATGTTATTGGTTTTGTCGCTTTTTTAGGTCTCGCTGCTCTATTTATCTAGAAAGTTACCAATACTAAATGAAGCTAATTTATACCCACGAAAATCGAATCATGGCTCTTAATATAAGAAATGTGCTTATCAATCATGGATTTGATGTCGCCCTTAATAATGAATTTGCTTCAAGTGCATCGGGAGGGCTAGCTCCCTTTGATACCTGGCCTGAAGTTTGGTTATTGAAAGATGATGATTTTGATAATGCTAAAAAAATCATTGAATCCATATCTTATAATTCTATACAAGCAGCCTGGGAGTGCAAGAAATGTCAGGAGGAGAATGATGAATCATTTGATTACTGTTGGAAGTGCCATGAAGAAAATGAATAATTTAATTTAAAAGTATAAAAAGTAATGGAATTAACAGTTTGGTTAGGTTTATTGGCTTCGGCACTTTTCATTAGTATTTCTCCAGGTCCTGGGGCTATATTTTCAATTAGCCAAGGTACACAAAACGGCTTTAAGAGAGCATTAATTGCTGTAGTTGGTTTACAGCTTGGTTTGATGAGCCAGATTGTTTTTTTGCTATTTGGCTTAGGAATTCTAATTGATCAGTTCCCTTCAGTTTTCATTGTGATAAAAATCATTGGTATGGCTTATTTGATCATTCTAGGACTTATGCAATGGCTTAAAAAAATAGAACAAATAGCAACTACAGAAAATCAATTAAAGGGCACATTTAGTCCTTTGAAAGCACTTTTACAAGGTTTCTTTGTTAACCTAACGAATATAAAAGGAACAGTTTTTTTTCTTGCTTTAATCCCTTTATTTATTGATCTTACAGCACTAAAGTTATCTACGTGTTTGATATTTATCTCAACGCTAATTGTAATAGATTTGCTAGTAATGACTGGCTATGTAACCCTTGCTGAGCTATCTAAAAGTTTACTTTCAGATCCAAAAAAAATATTATGGCAAAATAGACTCACTGGCGCCACATTAATTCTTGTTGGATTAGTGATGGGCACTTCCTGATTAATATATTGATATGAGCATCTTTCATCTAGCATATACAGTAAGTGATCTTGATTCTGCAAGACAGTTCTATGGGGAGCTTTTAGGATGTAAAGAGGGAAGAAGTTCAGACACTTGGGTTGACTTTAATTTCTTTGGGCACCAGCTTTCATTGCATGTTGGCGAGTCAGGTTATAGAAGTAATACAAACTCAAAGGTGGATGATGTTTCTGTTCCAATGCCTCATTTTGGATGTGTATTGGAGTGGAATAGTTTCCATGACTTGTCGACTAGGCTTCAATCCAAAGGGTTGACATTTATTATTAGTCCTTCAGTTCGATTTAAAGGCTTAGCTGGAGAACAAGTGACTATGTTTTTTGAAGATTTTTCTGGCAATGCACTTGAATTTAAAGCTTACAAAAATCCTTCTGAGGTATTTTCTTAAATAATGATGAAAATGAATAATGTTTGATATTTTGAGTCAAGAGGTAATTATTGCTTTTATTGCTGCTTCAATAGTATTAAGCTTTGTGCCTGGTCCAGATAATATCTTTGTAATGACTCAGTCAGCATTAAAGGGTTGGAGGGTAGGTTTTTTTACAACTCTTGGGCTATGTACTGGGCTAGTGGGGCATACTCTCTTGGTAGCTGTTGGAGTAAGCGTTATTTTCCAAACTAGTACTATTGCGTTTAATGGCTTAAAGATCCTGGGGGCTTGTTACCTTGTTTATTTAGGTTGGCTGTCTCTTAAAAATGAGGAGCTAGTCCTTGGTGAAAGCAAAGAAAAAAGTACCAATCAATCCTATTATATTACAGGCATAATCATGAATCTGACCAATCCAAAGGTTGCTCTTTTCTTTCTGGTTTTTTTGCCGCAATTTGTTAATGTTAGTGGGGGCAGTGTTACTATTCAAATCCTAACACTAGGACTTTTATTTATTTTGAGTGCCCTATGTGTTTTCTCATCGATTGCATTTCTTGGAAGTTTTCTTGAGAGATTTCTTAAAAAATCAAAATCAGTTGGAAACAACATAAATAAGCTAGCCGCATTCGTTTATTTTGCTTTAGCAATTAACTTATTTTTTGTATCTTAATAATTATGAAATTAATATGAATATTGAATCCAAAATTTGCGACTATAAGGGCAATGAAAAAGATATCTGCAAAATAAGGTTTGAGGTCTTTGTTGATGAGCAGAATGTGCCAGAAGAGCTTGAAATTGATGGATTAGATGATGAAGCAAAGCATGTACTGGCTTATTCTGATGATGAGCCAATTGGAACTGGAAGGATATTAATTGATGGACACATTGGAAGGGTTGCTGTTCTAAAAAAGTATCGCGGACTTGGAATTGGTAAGTCCGTCATGCAAGAGCTTATTAAATGGGCTCAAAAAAACAATCTTGAAAAGCTTTGGTTATCATCTCAATGGCATGCGCATAGTTTTTATCTAGATCTTGGCTTTGTATGTGAGGGAGAGATATACGAAGAAGCAGGTATTGACCATATCAAAATGTTTAGAGTTCTCTAGAGGGGTTGAGATCAGACTTGTTTGGTCAAAAATTGACTTACGCCGTCTTTGCTTGCTTAAACTTCTTTTCTAGTTTCATTGCTAACATTGCTGATGGTATTGAAACAATCAAAAAGAACACTCCAACTAAGGTCATTGGTTCTAGATAGGTGTAATGACTATTACTATACTGATCGGCAGCTCTAAATAATTCAACTACTGTAATTGCTGCTAATAATGGTGTTTCCTTAAACATGGTAATGAGATAGTTTGCAAGAGGTGGAATCATTGGTGGTATGGCCTGAGGCAGGATAACATTTTTCCAGGTTTGAAGTGGGTTATAGTTAAGTGACTTTGCTGCCTCCCACTGGCCTTTAGGAACATTGTCAATACCAGCTCTAAAGACTTCTGAAGTATATGTACTAAAATGAATGCCTAATACAATTACACCACATGTGAAGGCTTCTAAGAATATTCCAAAGTCTGGTAGAACATAAAATACTACATAAAGCTGAACTAAGATTGGCGTTCTTCTAACAAACTCAGTAATCCAGTAGATTGAAATACGTGTAAGCTTACTTTTTGACATTTTGACAATAGCTATCCCTAGTCCCAATACATAAGCAAGAAGTGAAGCAACAATAGTAGCTTGAATAGTTACTAATAAACCATCTGCTAGTTGCGGCAGAACAGCGAATGCATGATCCCAATTCCACTCCATAATTATTTGTCTCCTGCGGTCATAATATTTCTACCTTTAGAAAACTTTTTAGCAATCAGATCTACTATCTGAACCAAAACCGTAGCAATAATAAAATAAATAACAAGTATGAGTAAAAATGGCTCTAATGTTAATGCAGTCTGAACCCTGATTATTTGAGCCATAAATGTAAGATCTGAAATAGTAATCAGTGAGGCAACCGCTGTTAATTTTAAAAGCTCAATAAGTAAATTTCCAAATGTAGGAATCATGATTGGGATTGCTTGAGGAATAATAACGTATCTATATTTTTTTAAGCTTGAATAGTTTAAGGCTTTGCATGCTTCATGTTGCTCCTTACTAACTGCAAGTATTGCTCCTCGAACAACCTCTGAACCATATGCGCCGACGTTAAGGCCGCAGGCTACTACACCAGCAGTCAAGGCATCAAAATATATGCCCCACATTGGTAATACGAAATATATAAAAAACATTTGAACGAGAGCAGAACTGCCTCGGAAAAATTCTAAATAAATGATTGCAATTACTCTAACTGCAGCAAATGAAGAAATCCTTGCAAGTCCAACAATAAAAGAAACAATTAGAGCTAATATAGCTCCTAATACAGTTAACTGGACTGTTGTAATCGTTCCTTTAATAAGAATTGGGTAGAACTCTAAGACTTCATTCATAAAAAAATTTTAAAAAAAACCTGCCCTGTAAATATTACAGGGCAGATTAGGTTGTAAAGTAAATTCTAATTAGACCTACCCCGAGTATCTTACAGGGAAGATTAAATTATAAAAACAATTTACATTCCATCAGGACATTGTGTCAAGTAGGATTTACTAGCAGTTGCTTCTGCAGAGAAACCATAAGGCTCAATTATAGCTGCAAATTCACCAGTAGCTTTCAACATAGCCAAAGCCATATTGTATTCAGATCTAAACTCTAAATCATCCTTGTTAAATGCTGCACCAGCACAACCCATTGGAACACCAGTAACTGGCATGATTAATTCAAGGTTTGGATCATTAGTCTTGTTAAGAAGATCTGCTGTACCTAAACCAGATAGAGCAAATACATCAACTCTACCTTGTTGAAGCATTTTTATACCACTTGGAGGTGCATCAAAATAAATAATTTGATCAGCACTTACACCGCGCTCTAAAGCATACTTCTCTTCAGCACAACCAGCACAAGTAGTCATTTTTAATGCAGGATTAGCTGCAATGTCTTCATAAGTTAGTAGGTTGTTAGGGTTGCCAGCTGGAACCGCAAACGCCTCTGCACCGCAAAGGTCAGGCTCAGAATAAATAATAGATTCACATCTACCAGGCTTAATATAAAGACCAGAAGTTGCCATATCAACTCTTCTTGCTTGAAGCGCTGGAATCATAGCACCGTACATAATAACTTCAGCTTTAAGTTCTGGAACACCCAGGACTGCAAGCACAGCGCGTGCAACATCTGGTGCAGCTCCAGTCACATATCCATCAGATTTGATATCACTATAGGGAGGTTCATTGGCAACAGCAACTGTTGCGTAACCTTGTTTCTTAAGTTTTTTTAATGTATCAGATTCTGCAGATGAAGTCTGCGTGAAACCTAGTACAAGAAAAAAACAGGTAAATAACGTAATTATTTTTTTCACTACTTTCTCCTTTTTTATTAATTGGGAAATAAAGTTTAACATTAACATAAAGATTAGAATTATTTTAATAAGACATTTTTTGCATAATTTACGCAAAATTTAAGATTATTTAAATAAATTATGTGATAATTCAGGTATATGAAAAATTTAGACAGTTTTGATCGAAAAATTCTAAAAATTGTTCAGAGTAACAATAGAGTTACCTCTGAGAAATTAGCAAAAGATGTGGGGCTTTCATCCTCAGCATGCCAAAGAAGATTAAATTCAATGCGTAAGGATGGAGTCATCAAAAAAGATGTTTCAGTTCTTGATAGAAATAAACTAAATAGAAAAATAACTATAGTGGTTCAGATTTTGAGTGATTTTGAAAGCACAGAGCATGATAATAAGTTTAAAAAAGCAATGCAAAAAGCTCCAGAAGTGATGCAGTGTTATTATGTAACGGGAGATTATGATTACGTTTTGACTGCTACCTTTGAGGAAATGGGTGACTATGAGGAGTTTACAAAAAAGTATTTCTTGGAAGACCCCAATATAAAGCGATTTAACTCAATGGTTGTTATGAACCAAGTGAAAGAAAATTCGACTATTCCAATTAATTAACGTTGTTAATGAATTTCTTTAAAAATTCTTTAGTTCGCCTCTCTTTAGGATCTGAAAACATATTTTCAGGGGCGCCAGACTCTACAATCTGACCACCATCAAAAAACAATACCCTGTCAGCAAACTCCCTAGCAAAATTCATTTCATGAGTTACAGTCAGCATTGTGGTGTCAGAATCGGATGCCAATTTGCGCAGAACGGTTAATACTTCATCAACAAGTTCCGGATCTAGGGCCGATGTAACTTCATCAAACAACATAATTTTTGGATCCATAGCAAGCGCTCTTGCAATTGCTACTCGCTGTTGTTGTCCACCTGATAATTGGTGAGGATAATGATTAATCTTGTCACCCAGGCCAACCAAGTTAAAAAGTTCTTCTGCTTTTTCTTTTGCCTCAGCTTCAGATTTCTTTTTTATTAAAGTTTGTGGCTGCTTCACATTTTCTATTGCAGTTAAATGAGGAAACAGATTGAATTGTTGGAAGACCATACCAATATGATCTCGCATCTTATGTAAATGATTTTCAGAAGCAGGAATAATTTTTCCATCACTTTTTTCATGCCACAAATATTCATCATTAACTGAAACAAAACCATCATCGATAGTTTCTAGCGTCATTAGAATTCTTAAAATTGTTGTTTTTCCTGAACCACTAGGCCCAATTAAGGCTAATTTTTCTCCATCTTTAACTTCCATATTTAAATTGTTTAAAACTTGTAAATCACCAAAAGACTTTGAAACATTTTCAAACTTTATAATATTTTCCATAGAATGTATTTAATTAATATTTGAGTTAAGTTATTTAAGATTTTCTGGACTTTTAAATATGTTGACGTCCATAATTTCTTCTTTGTTTGCTTTTTTTAATTCAACCAAAGTTGTGTGACATGTAGGACCTTGACCTAAAGATGAAGTTCCTATGTCCTTAGTCAGCACATTGGGATTTCCATGTCTCTCAATGTTTAAATCATAATCTGGATCAAACCATGCACCAGTTGATAAAACAACAACTCCAGGCATCACATTGTCAGAAATATTTGCTCCAGCCAAAACTTTGCCACGAGCATTATATAACAGAACAATATCACCATTTTCAATATCTCTGTTTAATGCATCATTAGAGTTAATCAAAACAGGCTCCCTTCCATTTATTTTGCTATTTTGGCTGTCCAAGCCATTATCAAGCTGACTATGAAGCCTATGCTTTGGTTGACTTGAAATGAGGTGTAATGAGTAGTTTTTAATGTTTCCTAGCCATTCATAGGGTTCAAACCAGTGGGGATGAGATAAACAATCTTTTAACTGAAAACTTTCAATAGTCTTAGATGATATTTCGATCTTGCCTGATGGCGTCTTTAATGGAAATTTATTTGGATCTTTTCTAAAATCAGACAGCATAATATTTTCAATTTTTGGAGCAGGTAGCTCATAGAAGCCTTTTTCCCAAAATTCTTCAAAACTCGGTAAAGTTAAATTTTTTTCTTTAATAGCCTCTGAACTTTTTTCCCATATATATTGTATCCAGTCCATTTCACTTTTATTTTCAGTAAATGAATCTAAAAAGCCAAGTTTTTTCGCTAGTCCAGAGAATATTTCATAATCAGTTTTTGAATCTTTAAAGCTTTGCATGGCGCACTTATTGGCAACAATTGTTGGATCCCTTGGATTGAGCATTAAATCATTGCGCTCTAGGGCGGTATTAGCTGGAAAAATAATATCAGCATGGCGAGCTTGCGGGTTCCACCAAATTTCATTAACAATAATTGTATTAGGCTTTTGCCAAGCCTTGACAAGTCTATTAAGATCCTGATGATGATGAAAAGGATTTCCACCTGCCCAATAAATTAATTTTATGTCAGGATATTTTAATTTCTGACCATCATAATCAAACTCTTCTCCTGGGCTTTCTAGCATGTCAGTTATTCTTGCAACTGGAATAAAATCTTTTACCTTGTTTGTTCCTTGAGGTAAGCTTTTCCATGGCATCCTTTGAAATGAATCGCCTGTACTATTTACGCTTGAATATCCAAACCCAAAGCCACCACTTGCAGTTCCTATTTGCCCTAACATAGCTGCAAGAGTAATTCCCATCCACAATGGCTGTTCTCCTCTTGAGGCTCTTTGAAGGCTCCAAGATATAGAAATCATTGTTTTTTTTGTAATTATTAGGTCGGCTAATTCATAGATTGTTTTAACTGGAATACTAGTAATACTTGAAGCCCACTCAGGACTGCATTCTTGGCTATCTTTTTTACCTAATACGTAATCTGCAAAACTATCAAACCCTACTGTGTAATCCCTAATAAAGTCCTTATTGTAAGAGTCATTTTTGATCAAAATGAAAGCAAGAGATAACATTAAAGCGGTATCTGTATTGGGTCTAATTTGAACTTGCTTAGCATTTAAAAAATCAGGAGAGTCAGCTATCAGAGGGCTAATATTTACAAATTCAACCCCATTATCAAAGCACTTTTTTATACCTAACTCAGTGGTGTGTTTTCCAACTCCACCAGCTGAAACTTTAGAATTTTTTAAGGGCATTCCGCCAAACATTAATACTAACTCACAGTCTGAAGATAAAGCATTCCAAGTAGTGTGATCCTCTAATGTTGAATAAAGATCCGCACCAATTATATGGGGTAGAAGAGTTTGGGCTGCGGCATAAGAGTAGCTTTGAAAAGAAGAACTAAAGCCTCCAAATAAATTAAAGAAGCGATTAACTTGACTTTTTGCGTGATGAAATCTGCCAGCACTTGCCCATCCATAAGAGCCAGCAAAAATAGCTGAATTGCCATACGTATTTTTTGTTTGTAAAAGTTCCTCAGAAGCGAGTTCAAATGCTTTATCCCAGCTTATAGGGATAAAGTCATCTTTACCTCTTTTGCCATCACTTTTGCCTTTATTTTCCAACCATCCTTTTCTTACAAACGGTTGAGTAATTCTTAGACTGTCATTAGCAGCATCAGCTAAGCCCAAGCCGAATTTAGTGGGGGAGGAGTCTAGATTCCAATTCGCTAACTTTATTTTTTTATTAGCATCTTCTGAAAATCTATAAGTTCCCCAATGAGTACTTACAAAGCTAGACATTAACTTAACCTATTTCATATCCATAAATTTAATGCTTAAGCACCAATGTTAACCATTACATGCCTAATACTTGTATAGTCTTCAAGTGAGTAGATGGATAAATCATTACCATAGCCTGAAGATTTAACACCACCATGAGGCATTTCTGAGGCTAACATGAAATGGGTATTGACCCATGTACAACCATATTGCAGTCTAGAAGCAGCAGCCATACCTTTAGTAATATTTTTAGTCCAAACTGATGAGGCTAGGCCATACTGGGAGTCATTTGCCCAGCCAATAGCTTCTTCAACATTAGAAAATGGGGTGACTGAAACTACAGGGCCAAAAACTTCTTTTTGTACAATCTCATCATTATAGTTTGCTCCTGCTACGACAGTTGGTGAGTAAAAATTTCCTGGTCCTTCTTTAGAGTGACCACCAGTGGTAATTTCAATATTGTTAGAGGATTTTGCTTTCTCAATAAAATTAGAAACTCTTTCACGATGTTCTGCAGTAATTAAAGGTGGGATATCATTCTTGCTGTCATCATCGTTACCAAAACCAATCGTTTTGACGGCTGAGGTTAATTCAGAAACAACTTTTTCGTATATTTTTTTATCAACAAACATCCTGCAAGCAGCCGTACAGTCCTGACCAGCATTGTAATATCCAAAGTCTCTTACTCCTTCTATTAATAAATCAATATCAGCATCATCAAATACTATTACTGGAGCCTTTCCTCCTAATTCGAGATGTGTTTTTTTAATGCTGTGGCTTGCTGCCTCTAAAACTTTTTTACCAGTACTAACATCACCAGTTAGTGAAATCATCTGAACATCAGGATTATTTATTAGAGCTGAGCCAACTGTTTCCCCAATACCATAAATAACATTTACAACACCTTTTGGAAAAATTTCAGCTAGTATATCCACTATAAATAAGGTAGTTAGAGGTGTTTGCTCTGAGGGCTTAAGGACAATTGTATTTCCTGTTGCTAATGCTGGAGCTAATTTCCAAGCAGCCATCATTAAAGGATAGTTCCATGGAGCAATTGAACCAATAACACCAATAGGGTCTCTTCGAATCATACTTGTAAATCCTTCAAGATATTCTCCAGCAGCAGAACCCTGCATTGTTCTGCAAGCTGCTGCATTAAATCTAAAAACATCTGCAACACCTGGGATTTCATCATTGAGAACAAGGTGATATGGTTTTCCACAGTTTAAGGATTCTATTCTTGCTATTTCTTCAGCCTTTTGTTCAATCAAATCCGCAACTTTAAGTAGCATAGCTGACCTATCCCCAGGAGTTGTTCGAGACCATGAGGTAAAAGCTGTCTTTGCCGATTGAACTGCAAGTTCAACTTGCTCATTAGATGATTGGGGCACTTCGACTATAATCTCAGAATTAAATGGATTAATTATTTTTTCACTTGGGCCATCGCCTAAAACGATTTCATTGTTAATTAATTGATGTATTTTCATAATTTCTCCTAATAAATTATTTATTTTGTTGATCCTTCAGATTCGGATGTTTTGCTCGCAACGTAGCTTGCAAAAACTATAGGTATAAAAGTTATAAACATCATAAAAACTGCTACTACATTAGTTATTGGCCTTTGTCTTGGCCTTATCAATTCTGAAAACATCCATATCGGTAATGTTGTTTGTTGTCCAGCAGTAAAAGTTGTTACTATAACCTCATCAAAAGAGAGTGCAAAAGCCAACATTCCACCAGCAAGTATCGCTGTACCCATATTTGGTAGAATAACATAAAAAAAAGTTTGAAGGTTGTTTGCTCCAAGATCCATTGATGCTTGAATCAGATTTGGTGAGGTTCTTCTTAGTCTTGCAACTACATTGTTATATACAACAACCATACAAAAAGTAGCATGACCAATGATAATAGTCCAGGTGCTGAATGGGATTCCCATTACCCCAAATGTACTTCGAAGCGAGATTCCTGTTATTATTCCAGGGAGCGCTATAGGCAAAATAATTAAAATAGTTATTGAATTTTTACCAAAGAAAGATTTCTTATAAAGTGCTCCAGCTGCTAAGGTACCGAGTATTATTGCAAAAAAGGTGGATATAATTGCTATTCGCATTGATAAAGCTACTGCACTCCAAATGTCCTGCCTATTTAAAACTATTTCAAACCACTTGAGAGTATATCCAGGAGGGGGAAATTGATAGGATTTATCCTCTGTAGTAAACGCGTATAGAATTATTAGTAATAACGGTATATGTAGAAACAGCAGCCCTGCAATTGCACCAAATCTTAATCCTAAGCCTGCTTGATTAAGTTTATTAATAGAATCTTTTCTAAAGAGCATTGAATGCTCCCAATTTTTTTGCAAAATATATGTAAATCACCATAACTATTATTGGAACTAATGAAAAGGCTGCTGCTAAAGGTATATTTCCAGCAGTTCCTTGATGGGTGTATACAGCTTGACCAATAAAAAATTTTGAAGTTCCAATGATATATGGAATGATGTAATCTCCTAGAGTCAGGGAAAAGGTAAAAATTGAACCGGCTATAATTCCAGGAAGAGCTAAAGGCAAAATTACTTTATAGAAAGTT